>UEXM01000076.1_pt2 | contig 74250 bp, 95 predicted proteins | sample 1796661 | NCBI WGS metagenome assembly UEXM01 (sample SAMEA4772469, study PRJEB27181) | metagenome | reverse complement strand
GAGTGTTAATTTAAAAAAGGCACATACAAAAACCCGTTTAAAGGATTATTTCAATCAACTTTAAAACAATAAAATAAATGGAAACGGACGAATTGGCGTGGTTCTTTGATAGGCTAAATTCAGGTATTCCATTTGCCTTTGGTCGATTCAATGATGGCGAAATGGGTGGGATTATGAATGACGGCTTTGTGGCCGCACGGGGCGACCAAAGGGTGGGTAGTGACCTGCGTGAAGCTCTGAAATCAGCTTTACTTCATAAACAGGAAAACTACTTTGTCGGCATTCCGTGCCCTTTATGCTTTCCCAAAAAGTATGACGCGACAATGGAACTGATTGGAGGGAAAGATGAGCACGTCAAGTTGGCGGTGAATCTGACAAACAGGAATTGGAAAAAATTTACCAATGCGATAGGTAAACACCTAAAAGGTAAAAAAGTGTATTGGGTAAGTGGCGAAGACCAAAGGGTGGAAAATTTGTCTTTCAAAGTCCACGAAACAAAGATGTTCCCACGCAAAAATTCTTGGGCACACTACGATAGTATAAAGGGATATTATGAAGAGATAGACGAAGATTCTATTGTCTTTTTAAGTTGTGGCCCTCTCGCCAATGTTTTGGTTCACGAATGGTTTCAAAAAAGACCTGATTTGACCATTCTTGATGTCGGTAGCACCTTTGACCCTTTTACCCGTGGGGTGCGGTGGCGATGCCACTTAGGTTGGGAGGAAACGGGATTCAATAAAGTACCACGTTGTGAAAGCTGTAACTAATGAAAATTCTATTTATATGCTCAGGAGGGCAAAACTACTTGGAATCACCCTCTGAACACCTTGCGAGATATATCATAGATAACTATGATGATATTGAAATTGATATGTACAATACGGGCTTCAAACCGCCCGATGGAGTAAGCGCCAAAGGATATGATTTGGTGTGGGGTGAGATGGACGTGGGGGGCGCAATCCAAAGGGCGCGTCAAATTGCAAAAAGTGCAGGTGTGCCTTGTTATCTGCACGGGGAGTGGATTCCTCCTTACAGGATAGAAGAAGGGTGGTCTGAGCAGTTCCAAACGGCCACTAATCTTTCGATGGTGGGTTATTATATGGGGAATCTGAAAGCGATGCAAACGGCTGACCTTGTGAGTTTGGCGGTCGGAAGTACAGCAGGAGGGTTTGATTACATCAAAAAGAAATTCAACATCGAATTTGACAACAAATTCCTTCGTTATCCTGCCTGTACCAAATACCACAAGCTCGATTACGAGAAGGAAAATGCGGTGGCTACCATAGCACGAGCAAATGATGGAAAGAAAAGGGTTCAACATACCATCGAAGCCATCGCACGCAGTAAATCGAAGCCCAAATTCGTTCTGATAGGTGGAGAGGTCGGAATGAAACACCCCATCGTGGATATTGACTCAAAAGGGAAATGGAACGCCTACAACAAAGTCGAAATCTTTGCCAAAAGCAAATTGGCGGTGCAACATTGGTCAGGCATCCCCCCTGCCGAAGCAATTCAGCAAGGATGTGTCGTTTTAAGCTATGACATTGACTATATGCGTGAGTTATATGGAGATGCTCTCATTTGGGTGAAAAGGGACGATATAGATGCTTTGTCGAAAGCGATAGACACTTGGTTAGCCGACGATGAAATGCGCGAAGCTCACGCCAAGAAAGCGTATGATATGTTCGTCAATGGAGAGTTGGGCGTAAAACTCCAAGAAAGAAGAGCTGAACTTGTGGTCAGCGAAATACGGAAACTACTTGCATCAGAATAATGTCGCAATTCATAATTGATTCTTACAACATCAATGCGGTTTGGAGTTGGCAATCAGGATTGGGTAACTTCATTCACGCCACGCCTGCATTTCAACAGATAAGCGCGAAAATCAAACGCCCCGTCAAAATTCAGTTCAACTCCAAATATGTGGCTGAATGCTTTCAGGATGCACCCTTTTTGCAACAGGTGTCAGGGATGGATGACAGAGCTTTCGAGCGTAAGCTGAATCCTAATTTCTGCGACAAGAATTTGGTTGATGATTACGAATATGCGTGGTGGAGGATGACAGGTACAGAATGGAAACGTCAATTTCCCCTGTACGTAGATACACCCGAATTGCCTCGAATATTGGAAAAAGAATACTTGGTGCTTTTAAATGGTGGGTCGAAAAATGAAATACGGGATAAGTCGCCAAAAAAACTCACTCTCGAAATGATGGAAGCGGTGCTGTACAAGGCGCACGCCAAAAAAATACCCGTAGTTTTTTGTGGAAATAAATACGATTTAGAATCAATAAAAGAGGTAATGCCTGATTTTGAATTGTATTGCAAGGTTATCATCGACGATATTAGGTTGGCCTTATCGGTAATAAAGGATGCGAAGGCTGTGGTAGCCAATGACACGGGTTTGTACCACGTTGCCTGCGCGATGGGCAAAAAGGTTTTTGTCAGCACACGGACGATTACTCGCAGAAATGGATTGCCTTCCCGTTGCATACGCAGTTTGCACGACGACGTGACCTACATCAATGACGAAGTTTGGGCGAAGATGATGGACAACGTGATGACAGGATTTGAGCAAGGCTACGTTGAACTCCAACGTTTTCTGTGATTAGATTTTTTGCTTCTTATTTTTATGTAATAAAATCTATAAAAATGCAGAGATATATCATTTTAAGAGAGTTTACGGGAGTGTTCAAAGAAGTTGGAGCACCTGTGACAGCAAATAGTGTGAATGACGCACTCAAAAAATCCATCATACGCAACAAAATCAAAAAGGGAGGCAATATGATTGCCGTTCCGATGGCGCGTGTCAAGAGAGTTGGGGCTGATGTCGCAGAGCGTTTGGTTAAGACAGGGAAGGGGACAATCAAATAACCAGTTTTATATTTCTTATTTTTATGGCTCAAATAGCTATTGAAATAAAAAATGAGAAGATATAGAAAACAAGCAGGTAGTTCCCTCGGCAGACGTGCCCAACGGGGAGGTGTTGCTATGGGAATGATGGCGCAGTCAGGAAGACGTAGTGCCTTCCGTGGTCAAACGGGTGAAAAAGCGGGATGTACTTGTCCTTGTGCGGCTAATTTTGACCCAATGGCAACGACAAATGATGATTCTTGTGTGTACACAGGAGGTCCAAGCCCTGTTGGTGCAGTTTACGACAAGCCATTTGAAGACCTTTCGACCACCCCAATGGGTGTACGACCCTTCCGCAAGCAGGCAGGTAATCAGCAAGGCGGGTGTGGAAGTCCGTTAGCAATTAACTATGACCCCAATGCAACTTGTAATGATGGAAGTTGTGTTTTTCAGGAAGGATGCACTATTATAGGTTCGGGTAATTACAACCAATGGGCTGTAATAGACAATGGTACTTGCTCTTGCGGTTCGTTGTATTGGATAGAAGATATACCTTGGAATGTTACGGCAGCGTGCGATTTGGCGTCGCAGGAAATGGGATTTGATTCTTATGCCGACTACGTTGCATCGACCCAAACACCATCAAACCAATACGCATTAGTTCCTTCTTGTTCAACAGGCGCAGGTGTCTTAACGGGTACGAAAGACCCTCGCGGTAAGCAAGGAAAGAAGTTCCGTGGTCAAACGGGTGAAAAAGCGGGATGTACTTGTCCTTGTGCGGCTAATTATGACCCAATGGCAACGACAAATGATGATTCTTGTGTGTACACAGGAGGTCCAAGCCCTGTTGGTGCAGTTGACGGTCCAAGCCTTGTTGGTGCAGTTGACGGCAAGCCATTTGAAGACCTTTCGACCACCCCAATGGGTGTACGACCCTTCCGCAAGCAGGCAGGCGATATTCCTACTTGCCCTGCAAACTATGTCGGGACACCAATTCCTCAGCCAATGGAGGGATTTGGAGTTCCAATTCTTGACCCTCAGTTGTCGGGATGTGGAAGATGTCGTTGTCAAACTCCTGACGGGCCTGATTGCCCTGATATGTACGGACAATGGTTGGGAGGTTCGCCTTTCAATGTTGAAGAGTCCACTTGCAACTGCGATTATCAGTCCGATGGATGCGTCAACCCGACAGGCGGTGGATTGCTTGACCCTTCATTGTCTAAGCCAACCTTTAACAAGTTGCCAAGATTAAGAGGCAAGATGAGAAACCAAACAGGAAAGATGAGCCGAGCAACCCAAACAGGAAGCGGGCACAAGATGAGATGTGGCACACCTGCGGGTGGAAGCTCCAACTTCGGATATGAATACCCTGAACCAACGTGGGGCTTTACGGGGTGTGATTACCTCTTCGGAACTCAATCGGAATGTCAAGCAAAATGCACCTCACGCCCATCTCCAATGGGGGACACAATGAAAGGCGTTACAGGTCGCGATATGTGCGGATTTTACTCAAATCCATCTGACGCTCCTTTTACGGGTTAAGTAATTGATAATCAATAAGAAAAGGGCGACGCAAGTTGCCCTTTTTTTATGCAATGTTGATAGAATGTGAATCGTTTGTGGAAGGAATGCGGAAACTTTGTGGAAGAGTAGTTCGACCAAAATTTGGCACAGAAAAGATTGTGGGGATTCTTTGCCCCGATGACTTTCGATGAGATAATCAATACAACGATTGAGCCTGTGGTTTACTCCATTGACTTCCCAAACAGGATGTTCTATGTGGGTCGCACCATCGACATCAAACGGCGTGCAACAAAACATCGTCAGGAAGCCTTTTCCGAAAAGCACGCAAATCTCGCTCTGCAAAGATGCTTTCGTAAGTACCACAATCAAGAAACGTGGGGCATCATCAAACGCTTTGATTCAGCCGAGGAAGCTGTTCAATTTGAGCATTCTTACATCGAAGAATTTTGGGATGACCCTCTTTTTTTAAATCAGAAGCGTGGCGATACCATTGACGCGCTTTACAATGAGAGAAAACACACCAAAAGGGTTTGGTATATGAATCCCTATTCAGGCGGTATGTGGATGTCCAACACTTGCAGTGAGATGAGAAAAATCATCGGTCAAAAAGGGTATGGGAAACCTGTGGGTTGGACTCATATCGCAGTAGGACATTCTCCCTCAGAATGCGAGGCTGACGCTAAAAAAATTCTTGCTGACGACTTCCGAAAAATCATCAAGCCTTTTGAGCCAAAAAAAGTCACCCTCGCCACAATAAAATGGCAAGCGATTAAAAAAGAGGACGCACGAAAAAACAGAATACGAAAATCTGTTGTGGTCAAAGAGCTTTCAACAGGAAGATGTTGGCTCTCTCGAAAAAGCGACCTGACCTCATCTCAGCGTAATGTGTTTCACAATGGGGTGCGTCCTTGGTCAGAGTTTAATGTTCGGCTCTACGGAGGCGATTGGGCTGAATTTGTCCCTCAAAAAGAACAAGAGTTCGCGACACACAACAAACCTCGACCAATAAGGGGTATTCACAAAGATGGAAAATGGGACACGTGGGAAAGCCTCGGCAGTTTTGTCAGAGATATTTTTGGGCTTACTGACGGCAAGAAAATCCATAAGAAACGAAAACAGACGCACCACAATTTAAAGATGAGCTATCGCACGAATGGATGGCTTTTGGACTACATTTAAAGCTCCTCCGCGTGTAACCCCTCATTCTTATACGATGTTGAAAGGGTAGTTGGTTCACGCAGGTTCAAATCCTGCCACGCGGACAAAAAAAAAGCCCCCTAACGTTGAGGGGGCTGAGGTCGGACTGCGTTTTCGTTATCCATTAAATACCCGAAAATCCAACCTTGAACTACGCTTGGAATCGAACCAAGACAGATATGTGACTAAGGCCGATGGTCAACCTACAATCTCTGTTCCCGAATGAGTGAGCCATTTATTCGTCATCAGGCTAATCCCTCATTCGCGTAGCTGTTCAAATTTACAACCGAGATTGAAGCTCTGCAATCAAAGGTGATGTGTTTTTCTTCTTTGACTTTTGGGACATCGTTTCGTTGAGAGCATCGAAGAGTCGGATATTTCCTTCTGCTTTGTGCCTACGTGCCATAATGAATAATCTAAGCAGTTGTACAATTTCTACATCATCGCATTCGTAAGCCTCTGTGAAATGCTCGTAGAGGACATTGCTTGCTTCTTCGAGGTTGCACAATGTTTCAATGATGTCATTCTCGGTTGTTTCGAGAATTTTTTGAAGCGTCTTCGCTCCATTGAATGACATTCCTCCAATGTGGATTGGTGTCCCGTCAGCATTCCACATCTGACCTTCGGGGTAATGGTTTTCAGTCGCCATCTTGATTTGATTTTGAATCGTCTTTCGACGTTGGATTGATTAGAGAGGGGAAATCGGTGCGCTCAAAAGTGCCATCAAGCACCTTCTCGTAGATTTCCCAAATTTGTTGTTCTGTTTGCCATCCGACGACTTGGATGGTGTCGAATAGACCCACTACTCCGACCTCAAAGGTATGGTCGTCTGAATAGTGGTTGGAGGATTTCACAACGCTCAGAACCACCTCAGGCTTGACAGGGATTTCACATCGAAACCCATTACACCATTCGATGTAAGCGAAGTTGAAATCTGAAAGTTTATTTACGTTGTGCATATTGGTCAATTTCAATTTTTGATTGACAGAGGTGCTTTACCTCTTTGTGGTTCAACTCTGAGGCAATGTTAAGGCGACTTTACATACGATGCAAGTTTTGAAAGAAATAAAAACAAGAAAAGGGGTAATCAGCCCCTTTTCTCTTCAAATCAAAACACTAAAATCAGTTGTTCCGCAAGGACTCGAACCTTGAATGACTGAACCAAAATCAGTCGTGTTGCCATTACACTACGGAACAGAAAAGGGGGACTTGACGTTTCAAGATACCCCCTCGCTGAAAATTGAACTAAGCAGTTCAAATTACTTAACCGACACAAGGATATAAATTTCCTACCCTCTACGCAAGCAATGTTGAAAAGTTTTGCTTTGTTCAGTCGTAGTAGTCCTTTATAGTTCGCTTCAAATGTTCAGTTACAAATGACCTCACAATTTCTGCTGTCTTGTGCTTTTGATTCCAATGGATGATTTTGTGGTCTTCCAAGGCGAAGGCTATATCTTCTGCTAATTTCTTTACGTCCATCTATTTTTTTTTTGACCTTTTAAAGTTACAAAGCATTTCTCTCTAAGCGAGATTGAACAAAATGATGTTGAAAACTCGATTGATTTATTCTTGGCGATAAACAATGTATCTCCGAACTTGCGCCTTAGATATAAACCCTTAATTCAAGTCCTATGACTATTCAGGAAAACAATCGCGTAATGCAAGAACAGCTACTTGCTCAAGCACGTAAGTGTCGCAAGCGTTATGAACGTCTATGTGTGAATGGTGGTGATGAGCGTAAAGAGCAAATTATGACAGAGTTAATTACTCGCGCCCACATTTTTGAAAAAGTCGCTCATAACCTTTTGCGTGTCTGAGGAATAAAAACGTACATTCGTCGTGTTAGTGATGAGCAACAAAGAAAAAAATATGTTTGGACATCTAACCGCCCAAAGGATTGAACGCGAAATCGTACACGCTCAGAGAATGAGTGACCACGCCAAAAGAATGAAGATGATTGCCTTTGCACTTGCTTATTCCAAAAGCGTTGAAGCATTCCCATTGACCCACTTTGGTCAAGTAATTTTCGTAAGTATGAACTGATGGAGAGCGATGAAGAACTTCGGGAAGCTCTTTTATGGTGGAGGGATTGTACGTTTCAAGAAAGAAAGAAAATTGCTTTTGAAAACGCTAAAATGACCTCGGTAAAACATTTTCATAGCAGTCCGTTGCTTATCACAAGAGCGTACAGAAAACATTTGTTGAAAACAAAAAAATAGCGTTTCACGATTGAATTTTAAAATGAAAATCAAAATATTTAAACTCGAAAGCGAATGATACGTTTGAGTGAACACACCTTCTCGGCATTTTGCGACAATTATTCCAAGTTGCTCTCAAAGATGGAAAGCATTGGTGCTAAAGCAAAAAGCGACCTTGACCGATTCAAAAAAGGTAAGATGGACGATAGCAAGTTTCAGATTGCTATTACAGAATATGAAGAGCAGTTGGACATTTTGAGCCGTGATTCAATAAATGTGAGATGCGAATTTTGGGAATACAAGTGGGAGGAAGATAGAGAGCGAAATATGCAAACTCAAAAGAAAAAAGATGTGGAATAAGCCTGTTTATGAAGAAGCCGTAATGCAGTACAACATTGCTTCCTTACGAGAAGAAAAAACCTGCTTAATCAATGGGGTTGAATACTCTATGGATAAAGCAAAGTATATGCTTTCTTTATTTGGTTCACAATTCGGCTACGATTCTACAATAATCAACGATTACATCAATTTAAAAAAGACTTAATGACTCCTCAAAAAGATGAACAAGCCATTGTCCACGGATATATGGATGATTACGGCACTTTAGTCGCTGTAACAGCAAAGGCATACCTTATTTCTTTGCCTAATTCAACAACAGAAGGATTTTGGATTCCCAAAAGTCAATGCGACTTTCGTGTAAGCGATAGAGGATGGGAAGCCGAGGTTCCTGAATGGTTGGCAGATAAACTTCAAACAAGCCCACTAAAACCTAACAAATGAGCAAGAGTTTTGATGATGGTGATGGATTTGAAAGCGCACGAGGATTTGTACACGTGTGCCTGACTTTTGAAATAAAAAACACGACTGATGAACCAAATAAAATCAGAGATGAGGTAATCAATTATATTGATGCGTCAATCTCTAAAGTGCCTTATCCATACACAGATATGAAGTTGGAACACGTAGAGGTTGAGGGTGATGAATTGGAGTATGCCGATTGGGGATATGAGGACTATTTGAATCACATTGAAGACACGACTGAAAAGTAATTGAAAAGTTCGCGTGTGAGGCTGTTTAAAAAAGGGTCGGGCATCTTATTTTGGGATGCTCGATTTTTTTTAAAATGAATATACCCTTACCCCAACTTTCCAAATCCTTATCAATCGTAATTGAAGACAAGGCTTATGAGTGTGATGTCCTTATTTCGGCAGTTCCTATTTTTAGTTACTACGCTCTTATCATTGCCTACGAGATGGAAAAAAGTTTCTTCAAGGATTTTGAAATCTCTGAAGCATTCTTGAATCAATATTTTCCCGTTGAAAATAAAGCATCTGCTTTGAGCAATATTAAAGCGATGAAAGAAAACGATGATTGGCTTATTGAAAATGCAAAGGAGGCGATTACAAATGCCGAATTTCAATTTGATGTAGAATCAGATGACAAAGAAAAAGACTCTGATTTTGATATAGATGACCTAATGAAATTTTTTGGTGAGTAGAAAAGGTTACATAGAAGATTATGAAAAGCAAGTGCAATTCTTGAAATCACGCAGAAAGTCATTTAGCGTTGAAATGGCAGGGATGACGCGCATCATTTTTTATCACGATGCAGACGGCAAAATCACAAGTAAAGATGTGTATTATGGTCAAAAAGGAATGCCTCGTATGGATGGTGTCGAATTGGTTAATCTTTTAAGAAAGGAGCTACGAAATCGTATTGAAGAGGGAGAAAAACCTCCTAAGTATTTGCAAGGGTCAAGCGTGTTAGGTTTTCATATCCCGAATCTTAAAAGAATATCAGTAGCAGAAGAAGAAATAACTGAAATAGATATGAATGCTTGTTATTGGACAACGGCATATCGACTTGGGTTTATTTCAGATGAATTGTTTCAAAAGGGATGGAAAAAAAGAAGAACGGCTAAAATTGGTTTGCTCGCGGCGATTGGCAGTTTAAATAAAAAGACATATACCGAAGATTATAGTTTTGGAAAAAGTGGTGGTTTAGAAAGGTGTTCAAAGGATGATTTGTTTCGACCTTATTATTGGGCTGTCATTTCAGAGGTGAATAGAATTATGCACGAATCAATTAAAAAGATTCCTCCTCACCATTTTTTGATGTGGTTAACAGATTGCATTTATTTAAAAAAAGAATCAGCGCCTTTGATAAAAACTTATTTCAAAGAGTTGGGGTATGAGTTTAAGCAACATACAAGTCGCATTGATGCCGTTTCAGATAGAACAATCAAGTGGACGTGCCATAAAGACAATTCAAATAAATACGTCTTTTATAGTGATAGAGAAAGAATTAAATAAATGAATCAACTTAATTTATTTTCGGTAATAGACAACAAGATTGGGGACAGATATTCAAAATTTGTTCTTCCATTCATTGCTTTTCCTCTTTTGAGAAAACAAAATATCGTCGTCGAGGTCAGGATGAGTCACGCAGATGAGTTTATTGAAAATAATAAAGAGGCGCTTGCTTTTATGAATGAGCGTTGGCCTGACAAATTCCTTGTTGCAAAAATTGACACCTCTTCTTGGAATACACTTCCGTGCGGTTCTGCCACTCGCTTCATTCAAAAGCCAAAACTTGAAGCAAAGTGGACAAAGATTTGTGATGTCGATATAATGCACCTTGATGACGGCTTGTATGAGCATTTTGAAGCTCTTGAACAGAAATATGGCTCTGACAAGGTTTACTTTGCGTTGAAACGTCCTGCGCTCAAAAAGTTAAGCGGTACGTTATGCGTTAAAACGCGGGATTTCTATACCGAAGAGTGGCAAACTCATTTGGACAAATACATAGCTCAGATTCAAAAGCACGACAAATGGAATAAGAAAACACCTCCATTTGACCAACCCCACTACTATCACACGGAATATGTGAATTGGGACATTGTAACACCCGTTCACGGAGAGCCATTCAATGCCGAAGGCGCGAATGAAGAGATACGACCAATACAAGGCATCCATATTAGCCTAAATCGTCCTGCCTACGCCCCTCCGTGGCAACCTGACAGACCTGATTGGGAAATCACAGACGAGCGCAAAAAAGTATGGCGTGCGTTGAGAGAAACGGATGATTACAATGAAGTTGCGAAGTTCTTTGACCTTGAGATGATTGAACTGCTTGACCAAATTTGATTCCTGCACATATTGACAATGGAATGTTGATAAGATTGTGTTTCGCAACAGCACAAAAACTTATTGCCAAATATAAATTGCGCCTATGGCATTCATTCCAAAAGCAAAGAAAAAATCGGAAGCTGAAATATCGCTTCTCAGGGTCAAATACTCAAAGCACTTTTTTGAAATCAAGCCCAACCTCTTCCTAACTCTTGACACCTACAATGACTTGGCAGAGGCGTTTAACAAGGCCGTGCGAAAAAACAAGTACGCCTTCAAGTTCAAGGGACATATGCTTGAAACGGATTATGCCGCTTTTTGTCTACATCGTTATGACACCATTGACGAGTCCTTTGACGAGCAGATGTTAGAGTGGCACGCGAAACAAATCGAAGATGCAAAAGGAAAAAAATCTGATTGACCCCGTTTTAAAAAACGTTCTTTTTCAATCGGGGGCTATTGTGATGGAAGAATTTCAATCTGCATTAGTCGGCCATAGTGTCGGCACAAACCCACGCGCCATTTACGATGTTGAGAAGATGATAGGCTTACTCAAGGTCCGAGAAAAATGGTCTGAAGAGGAGTGTTGGGAATGGTTAGAATACAATACATTTTCCAGTTTTCCCTCTGATATGAATAAGAACGCCCCAATTTTTTTATACCCTTTCAAAAACTGACAATGGCACAATCAAAGACAAAACTTCACAAAGTCCTTCACGAAAAGGAAATGTCAACGAAAGATTTAGAGCGTAAGCTCAAATCAATGGGTATGAAGATTGAATATTATGCGCTCACAGAGTATCGTAGTGGCAAGCGGACAAATATGACTATTGAAACCTTGAACAAGCTCTGTATGGCTTTGGATGTGACTCCTAATGACCTTGTTGAAATGGATGCCAAGCCATTGCCAAAACCTCAACAAAAGAGTGCTAAGAGTGAATCGGAAATGAAGGTTCAGGATAGCGTTGACGAGTATGCTGATGATATAGAAATGGTAGAACAAAGAGAAGATGACATTCGAAGGCAATACGACGAAATTGAACAAGAGCTTGAAGAGAGAGAAGAAGAAGATGAGGAGGATGAGGAGGATGGCGATTGGGGATTCTGATGCCACCGACGTTTTGGAAATATTTGACTTCTCTAAAAGGGGGTGAAAAATTCGTTTTGATGTGGGCACACATCGCCTCTGAATTGGATAAGCCCTACGCGACGTTTTCGTTTCAAGACCTTATGAACCGCTTCAAAATCCCTCGCAGTTCTTTTGCACGTCACATAGCGGGAGTAAGACAATTCTTGGACAAAAGTGGGACAAACTTGGGGCAAATTTGGGTCAGGGGAGGCGTTGATTTTCAGACCATTGCACAAGATGGTGGGACAAACTTGGGACAAAGTTGGGACAAAGTTGAGGCAAATGTGGGACAATTAGAAGAGCTAAAATTCACGGAACACAAGCCTACGAAGAAACGAAAGCCAAAGACCGAAGATGAAGATTTTATCGCATTACTTGAACGGATAATTAGCTACCTAAACAGCATTACGGGAAAGAGATATAGAGCGTCCAATAAGCAGACGACTCAGCTTGTAAAATCGCGGGTAAAAGAGGGTTACACCTATGAAGATTTTAAATTAGTTATTGACAATAAATCCGAACTTTGGCGAAATACAGCGCAAGAAATGTATCTTCGACCTGCCACACTTTTTGGCAACAAATTTGACAGCTATTTAAACGAAAATCCTGACTTGAAGGAGAACCTTTTTATGCACACCAAAATATCGAATCACAATGCTACAAAAGACGGAAAATGGAAATCAGCTTACGACGATGCAAACGAAATTAGCTACGCTGAGTTCGTTGAACCTTCCGAAAGAAACCGAAAAGGTGATACAAGCCACGATTGAATTTAAAATTCGAGATTTGACAGAAGACGGATTTCGTCAAATTCATATTGTGCTTTTAAAATGGGGCAAGTTTCTCGGTATAAAAGAAATGCCGAAAGCAGATGAAATTAAGATGATGGTCTTTTTCATAAAACAGCAATTTGGTGATTTGACATTGACGGAGCTGACAAATGCCTTCAACCTCGCTATTGGACGCAAATTGGACATTGACCCAAATCATTATCAAAATTTTTCAGCTTTGTATTTAGGAGGTATTTTGAATGCCTACAAAGAGTACAAGAAAAGTCATATTAAGATTTACAGGAGCAAAGAGGATAAAGCCCTTGAGGAGAAAACAACGCGAGAATCACGCCCGTCCGAAGAGGACTTGCAAGAAATGAGATTAAAGACATTGTTGTCAATTTGGGAAACCTTTAAGACAGGGGATGAACCCGAAGTCGAGTGGCAAGTAACTGCCTACTATGATATTCTGACGGATGCCAATTTGATAAATCTTTCAAGTGAAGAAAAGAAGCTAATTTCCGAGAAAGCCAAAAGCCTTTGCTCTGAAGAGGTAAGGAAAAGCAATAACAATGAGTTCCGTGCGAAAAGGATTTTGAAGGAAATTATGGAACACGCTCCAAAAACACCTTCTCAAAAAGTTGTGAATCGTTGTAAACTCATAGCCACACAAAATTATTTTGATATGTTAATTCGAGATGGATTAGATTTAAGACAAGAATTAAATCTCGAAAACGATGATAGATTTGAAGTTGGAGGAGAACGAGCAGGAGAGATTGAGGCTATGGGCGAAATTTGAAGAAGTAGCTGATGAGTACCCTGAAATTTGGAAAGCACTTGATGTCGCATTCACCTGCCCAAAAGATGTGGAGTGTGATATGTGTTTTCTTCTTGAAAAAGTTGCCCCAATTCTTACCTCAGGGAAAAAGGCAGATACTAAATATGATTTACAAGAAGCAGAGGCAGTTAGCAGTATTCTTTACGGGGCTTTACCGCGCACGAAAAGCTGTGATTGTGGCTTAAAGGAGGCTTTAAATGAAATTAGTGGGTCACATAGAAAGCATATTTCCGATTAAAGACGGGATAAGCACGCTTGTGATAACAAAAAAGTGGAAGAACCAACCACGTCAAGAAATTGCGTTTACCCTCTTTGGAGATTGGGAAGAGAAGTTGATGGAGTACGATTTGGGCGACCACATAGAGGTTACGTTTCAAATCAAAAGCAACTTCTACAAGGATAAGTATTACACAGATTTGATATGTCGGAAAATCCGACTACTGCATAAAACGAGCAAAGGACAAAGCTCACTCGATTTCGGTAAGAAATGAAACAAGTTGATACGATTCTACCCAAAAACAAGACCAAAACGTTTCTGAAAAGAGGCTACGATAAGTATTGCGATACAGCACTCAACATCATTGAAAAAGTATTTGAATGTCAGGCGGTTTCGTCGAGCCGTGCAAAATTTGAAAAGGCTTGGATTGATGGAGTCCTTGTTCGAGATGGGGAGGTCAAGGCTTGTGTAGACGTGAAAAGCCGTAATATGGACTTTGAAAAGCTGAAGCAGTTTGGTTCCTTGCTTGTGAGCTTTGATAAGATAAATAAGGGAACGATGATAGCCTCAAAAGGGTTTGAAGTTCCCTTTTTCATCTTTGCTGTACTAATACCCGACAAACGAATATTTTTTTGGAAGGTGAGCGACGAAAAAGGCAATTATTTGATGCCTATGAAAGTCGAATCTCGCAAAACACCTTTTAATTGTGCAGGCGGAGAAAAGATTGAAAATGTCATTCACCTTCCCATTGAAAAAATGAGAGAGGTTTATTTCAATGCCGAGGATTATTTTATGTCCCTGTAACAATTATTTTTAGGAATAAACACTTTATTTTATTCCATACCCGTAGCCTCTGAATTGAGCCGTTCAAGCCGTGACACGCGCTCTTCCAAATCCGAATGACTTTCAATGTTCTTTATGAATTTTGAATAGAAATAAATTTGGTAAATTAGCACGAAAGTTGTGAGTGCGAAAAGCCCAATGCCGAGCGATGAAGCTCGACCTGACTTATCAAGGTACTGCGAAGGGATTTGAGCCGCCATAATTTTTATTTTGAACAAAAATACAAAAATGAGTAAGCGTTATCGCGGAGAATTACTTGAAGGAAAAAGCCATAAAGAAGGGGGCATACCCGTTCAGGTTGCTGATTCCCATATGGTAGAGATGGAAGGAGGCGAAGGCGTGGTCAATAAACGTTCAATGTCTTCACAAGACACTTTTGATTTTGAAGGGAAGGACTTGACTACCTGCGAAATTGTGAGTGAACTGAATCAGGAAAAAGGCGATGGAGTTGCCTTTGATTGCGATTCTGTGGAAGGAAAACAATATAAATATCAAGTAGGGGGAATTACAAAAGGGATGAGGTTTCTGCCCCCTGTAAAATATCATCTCTTTCAACTTTTCTAAAATGGCAAAAAAAGGAATTTTTGATGGCGACAGAACCATCAAACTTGTAAAACAGCTTATTAGGTACGACATACCATTCTTGTTGCTTGGTAAATCGTCCATCGGTAAATCATACAGCATTATCGAAATGAGTGAGCAATGGCGTATGCCAAAGTCGATTCTTTACATCGGCTCAGAAAAGCCTTCTAACATCGAAGGTTTGCCTCGCTTGACAGGACAGCGTGCAGGAACAGATACGTTGGATTTCTACAAACCAAATTGGTTTCCCGACACACAGCTTATTGAAAAGTATGTGACTAATGGAAAAGCCTTGTTTGATAAGTACGTCGAGATTTTCTTCGACGGCAACAAGAAAGGGTGTTTGTCAGGCAAAGATTTCAAATCTCTTCACAGCATTTTTGAGGGGTTGGCCTTGTGGGAATGGTCGGACAACATCATTAAGGCAGAGGAATTGAAAATTCCCGACCCAAACAAAACTATGGGGGTTTTAAACTCAACGGGTATGATGGTGGAGCGTGAGATTTTTAGCGACGCTGAAATCATCAAAATGAAAACCGAGGCAGAAGCAGGTCAATCCATTTTTGTCCGTGATGATGTCCGTGACCTTTGTTTGTACCTGTCTACTTTATTGGGTTACGGCAACTATTGGCTAATTTTGGACGAGTTGGACAAGGTAAGCGAAGAGGAAACTGATAAATATGCGCCCTTGCTACACATCGTTCGTGAAAGAATCATCAAAGATTTCTCAATGAGGACTTTAAATGGTGGTAAGGGTTCAGGTGTTCCCAACAAGGTTCAGATTGGAAGTGATTACTCTTTGGTCAAAAGAAATTTGGACGAGAGCATCGACAATTCAATGCCTTTGCTTGATTCAAGAATCATTGGTATTGCCAACGCCACTCAAAACATCGAAGATGCACTTTTCCGCAGATTCTGCCATCTTATTGTTGAAGATGTGATGATGATTACTCAGCCTGACCAATCGCTTGATGCGATGCGTCAATGCTTGGCAAAAGTAACCGAAGGAAGCGGTTCGGAGGCTTTGACCGAAGGGTTGGAGTACAAAGTGCTTAATGAAGTAAACCTGCAATGGCAGTTTGGCTTTTTCCCAAGAATGTTAAACGAGCAAGATGTCCTTCACAACTACATTTTAGAGGACTTTATGGAAATCTTGCGTATTTCAGGTCTTGCCCTTCCCGAAAAGGAGGCTATTAAAAAGCGCCGAGGTGATGCAGGTGTGTTGTTGGATTACACCAATACAAGCGCCCTCTTCAAAATCATCCGAAACAACTTCGGAATTGACGATGAAATGACAAGCGAGTATAGTGTAGATATGCAAGCAAACATCTACCTATGCCTTGCCCAAGAAATTATGAGCAAAGGTCTTACAGGGGCAAGTATGGGTAGTGAATTTGTCGCAACGGAAGCAGAAATCAATATAGAGGCCGTTGACGAGCGCATCAAGGAAGCGGTGGAGTTAGACCCTGCTATGAGTGGTTCGGTTAAAATTTTGGTCAACGAACAGGCTTCTCAGTTCGCAAAAGCCAAACGTAATGACGCATATGAGGCGGCCATACGAGAATCACTTCAACTTATCGAAAGAGCCTCTGAGCTTCGAGGAGTTGATTTTGCAACAGAACTTGCCGAGGAAATGTACCCCGTTTTGATTGGAGGAATTGCCAAAAATCCTGCCAATGCAGATAACATTAAAAAAGAGCTTTCTTGGGTGACGTTGTTCTACAATGAGGCACTCGAAGAGGGGCTTGTGGGCAATTGGCTGACCAACTCCGAGGTTGTTGTAAATCCCAAAGACATACAAAGGTTAAACAAAAAAATGCTTGAAACGTGGATGATGAACTTAGCAACGAACGAGGGACGGCCACAGGGAGATATTTTTGTTACCGAACGATTCGTAAAAAAAGCATATGAAATGTATGGCGCAGAAGGTGGTCGCATAGGTGTCCTTGATGCCTTAGCTGACATAGCACAAGATATGCCCAAAAGTTACAAGGAGGGGCTGAGGGAATTGTTCAATAAGATGTCTTCTTTGAAGGAAATGGGACGAACACGGAGAAAAAAGTAATTTTTACTAAGAATGGCGCTTATTGTAAACTTTCGTGACGAGCCTTTTGAGGAGTTTGACGACTTCCACGATTGGTTGATGGAGCAGATGGAGCTTAATGGCATCAGCCGTGAGCGCATCGAAAAATCAGCTAACCCGTCTTCGCTAACAAAGCGCCTTCCGAGGCTTTCGCGAGAGCAGGTCGAAGATATGTGGGCATTTGTAGAGGATTTGGTCACGATGCCAAAAGGTGTTTACCTGAGATACAGCCCAAAAGCTGACACGATTGCAAGTAGATATTCTACAAGCAAAGATTGTTTTATTATCAAATTGACGACGAACTTTTATTTTTTTAAGATGTTCCCTGATATTGCTCGTGCAGGCATAGAACACGAGTTTGGGCATATTTTTAATGGTGATTGCACACGCGACCACGGAGAGCATCGAAATTGTAGCGGAATTAACAAGGTTGCGGACGTTAGGATAAATGCCGCGATTGACCGCGTTGAAATCGACCAATTATATCGCGCCCTTTTTTATCAGAAAGATGGCTATTGCCCTTTCGTCCCTGATAGATATTATCCGCGTATCGGTTTGCCTGCGAATCCTGATGGATGGTCATTTGACATCGCTCACAATGCTTACCACGAAAATGGCGTTCAGCCCGACCCTGAGGCAAGACGCACCCCTCCTCCTGCCAAACCAAAAGATGAACCCGAAAGGGAGAAATACAAAGAAATGCCCGTGGTTGGCGACATCATAATGGTGACGGGAGATTATGGAGATTCATATGGCAGGGTAAAACAAGTAGATGACAATACACGGGACATCGTGGTGGAAAAAATGACGATGGAAGACGTTTACGAATATTTTGGAGAAATTACACAGAAAGATGATGCTATCATAGATTGATAGTTATTTGATTGTCAAAACAATATGCACAAAGTGATGGAGTAAAACTTGAAAAAAAGACACAGGAAATTTGGAAAGTACGCTTTACTTATTTACCTTGCTAACAAGTAACACGAAAAACACGAAGAGATGGCTAAAAAGAACACATACAATGTCGATGAGGACAACGTGATTATTTTCCGCGTTAATCCTACGCTTCCTCCTATGCCTACCCCTCCTCCTCCTACCGATGAGGAAGACGACGACACGCCCCCACCTCCACCACCTCCTGTGCCTGACAACATTGTTGACCCGTTTGAGCAACCCGAACCTGAATCCGACCCTGCGCCACAAGGTGGTGGCGAAGATGGCGAAGATGGTGAGCCTATTGACACCGATGAAATCGACAAAAGCGATTTGGACGAAGATGGGGACGATGAAACACAGGACATCGAAGAAACTGACCGCGAAAGAGGTCGTGATGACGATGACGAAGATGGTGAAGATGGCGAAGATGGCGAAGGTGGGGATGAAGATGGAGATGATGGCCTGACACCTGAACAGCGCGAGTTCCAAAAAGAAATTGAGGAAAAGCGTGAGCGTATCACGTTGCGTAAGCGTGCCGAAACAACTATCAAAGCGATTGACCAAATTGTTGGGTCAGGCAAAGCAACTGATGGAGAAATCGTTTCTCTTGAAGGAAAGAAGAAGTCCTTCCTTGACATCCTTGACCAAATTGAAGATTGAGATGGCATTTGAACAACTGAAAAATAAGTACGCAAAGCTGATTCAAGAAACTCAGAACATTGCCTATCCTATCATTGAGCGCATTCAAGACCACAATGAAGAGGTAATGGATAAGAAGTACGGAAGTACAAGCGAAGGCTTCTACAAGACGTGTGGTACGATTCGAGAGGTGAAAAAGATTTCTGCTGTTGCCAAGAAAAAAGGCAGGGAGAAAGTCATTTCTATGGAAGATGAAATCAAGCGTTTACCAACGGCTTATCCTGAGGCAACGGGAGCTATGGGACACGCCAAATCGCAAACGGGTGTTTCGATGGGTGAGCGCAAGAGAACGCAACTTCCGATGATTGGAACACCTCCGTGGGTTCGTGAGCTGAAAGGCATTGTCAAAAATTTTGGAAAGGCAAAGCGTCGTAGAGGTCGTGACTATTACGACATTGAAAGCCTTGTCAGAAACATTCCTGAAAAGCAACCTGAAAAGAAGCTCAAAAGGCAGGACTACCTCTTTACAATTCTTGATACCTCAGGCTCTATGCTTGGCTCATCTGAAACGGGTAGAACATACCTTGCTGAGATTTCGAAGTACATCATTCCCATCGCGAAAGAGTTCGATGGAAAGTTGTTTATGCCAAGTGATTATATGAGAGAGTTGGTCGTCAATGTCAACTACTTTGAGAACAAAGATTTGCGTAAAGGCTTTGCCAAAGCAAAAGAAATTACTGAATTGAACATTGTAGGAGGAGGGGGATTGGTGGCTGAACCCGCGTATGAAGAAATTGCGATTGAGATTCGAGATAACAACAATGCACGGCCACTTGTAATCACCCTTACTGACGGCTTGGAACATTTCCCTGCAAACATCATTAAAGAGTTGCAAACAAGCATTTTTGTGATGCCTGCGAAAAATGTGAATAGCTTCCGTAATTGGAATAAAGAAATTGCTGAATTAGTCGATGACCCCGCATTTCCTCTCATTAACATTGTACCATTAAAGTTCAACAAAAGATGAATCACGAACTGAATAACGCCATTGAAAGCCTCATCTTGAATAAGCCGAAATCTCAAAGCTATTCGACTCGTGAGCTGAACTACATCAGACGCTACGACAAGTGCGAAGATGAAGGGTTGGACATTGAAGAAACGATTCGTCAGATTTGGGACACAGAGCAAAAGGAAAGCCCTGTAATGGTCAGAATGGGCTATTATGGAGGGTCTTGCCTTATCACTCACGGACAATCGGGACAAAGTGCATTGTTATCGCCCGCAGGAGCGAATTTGACCATCTTCAACAACGACTACTTCTGCCACGAAATCACAAAAGCTCTGACTTCGGGAAGGCATAACGCCTCTACGACATTTGAGTTTGGTACGATAGCGGAATATTTCTTTTTGAGTGGCAAAGGCGTATATCCGCAATACAATACAATCATCTCTCATCCACCACGAAGGTGCGATATGGCAGAGCTTGATTTCGATGAAAATTTGGCTGATGTAGCCAAAGAAGATGCACGAATCTATTATGGGGTTCGTGCTTATGAGTTTTTGGCAAGTAAGGGCGCTATGTACCTTATTGTGGAGTCCAAAGATGCGCCAATGATTCACCGAAGAATCGTAGAGCACTTGGCAGATTTATATGAAGAGAATTTTGATTTTGAAGTTCTTGACGAGGACAAGGAAACTTCAATTTTGACATACAGAAAAGGATGAAAAAATTACCCCAAACATATATGATGTTGTCGGCTGAGGTGAGGGCAAAGAAATTTGCTGAAACGCTTTCTGCACTTGAAAACGTAAGTGGAACGAGCCTGCAACAAATTTTGCGACAGCTAAACGATATGGAAGCCAAGCGAAACTTGATGAAAGAAATTATCATCAACGAATACGAGGGTTACGATTTGTACACGACGCTTGTGCAGATTGAAAACACACTATCTATTGACTCAGAATACGCACAAGAATGAATCTGAAAAACGTATTAGCCGAAATAAAGAATTTTGAGTTTGTCGCCCGTCTTGAAGAGGTGATTCAAACCATCTATACAGCTTCGGAAGAAGTTGAGATTATGTCAGATAAAGACAGACAGGATTGGATTGATACCTATGCTTTTACCAAAGAAGCACACGGATTAGGAGAGATTGGTTTTTTCGATAAAGACCTCATAGACAAAGGCATAGATTTAGAAGATGTCACTTTTGCAAAGCGGATAGACAAAGATGAAACGGGTTTGGGGCGTATGCTCTTACGCGACTTTTCGCCTGCTGAAATTTTCTTAGCGTGTACTATGAATTGGGCAATTCGTAGGTGGAGGAAAACTCCTTACAATAGATTCCCATTGATGTATAAGGAAGGCACAACGCCTTTCAGTATCGTCAGCAAGGATGTCGCTATGGGTATGTCTTTAAGGAATTTAGGACGCGATTCTTTTTCTCCATTGAATCAATATTTCTTACAAATTCAATATTATGATTACCAACCTGAGGTGACGGCAGGCGGGGCGGAATCCCTCGAAATGGCGGGAATGAAATCGACCGAAGCGGCCACACTTTTAGGGACAAAAAATTTGATTTTTTCTTTTCCCTCACCTACTCGGGTAGATTTGTCTGATAAGCAGAGAGCGCAATTAGAAAAGGAATATCTGTCAGGTAGTTTTCTTGCAGATTACTACCAAAATGTTCCCACACCATTTCACCCACAAGCGGGCGATAACGATGGAGGAGAATTGCTGTTTGAGATGGATTGGAAGAATGACAAAAACCTTTCCAAAATTCCCGCAATTACGGCTCAGGGCTTTTTCAAGCCGACAACCAACGATGCAAAAGAGCTTTTTGACAAATATATTCAGTCGATTCTTTCAGGCTCAGGTGGGCCTAATGATGTCATAGATGAGATGTTTGGCACGGCATATAGCTATGGTGGAAGAAACCTTCAAATGGATGATTATGACAAATTCGTCAACTCCGACTACTACACAAATCCTGTCGCCATTACGTTCCAATATGATGGGGGAGAAGTAAAAGTCCCACTCGTATCATTCAATCAATTTTTGTGGGCGTATGGCACAGCGAAAACTGACGTTGATGGGAGCGATGCCGAAGACCCACAGATACATATTATACAATGCCGTAAGGTAAATGGTAAAATCGTTTTCAGTCCTAAGATGGCTGATTCTATGGGTACGTATGAAAAGCCGACTCTTGTTGTAGAACCGAATTTTGATTCTCAGAGCGTCGTATGCGTAGCGGATGTCAAAGACCCTTTTGCGGATGTATATGCAACATCGACAGCTTCGGAATTGATAGAACAGGAGGTTTTGCAGTTGCCGTTGCGTGCAAAATGGAGGCAGTTAAGAATGCCATTTAGAGGCAAATCAAGATACCTGAGCGACATATCTCTTATCAAATGGTCGGAGTCCTCAAAAACCTATGAGGATGCCGTTAAAATTATGAACGACCACCTCACTTACTTTACCACGATAAGAGAGGATGGTGTGCGAGTAGGCAACGGAGAAATGTTCAGGGCTACCGAGGCGTTCTTTATGGATAAATATGAAGACGACCTTACAACCTACACTCAGCAGATGGGCAACTATGCCTACTGCGTGGAGGAAACATTTTTTGACCTCAATCACAATTTTGGAAACCCTGAAAAGTTGCTCGGCTATTTCTTGGGGATGGGCGTGCTTCCAAACTTGCTCTACACGGGTGAAGTCAATCCGTACCGATACCTCTGTGCTCGTTTGTTGGGCATTGATTATGCTGTAAACTATTCTCGACTCGTAAAAGATTCTATTGTAGGTGGCTACCTGTTTATTTCATCCTTTGAAGATGGGAGAATTGTGCCTGTCAACGCGGATGTGTTGCTGACTAAGAATTGGTACTTATTGTACGAGTTCTATAATCACGAACAAACATCGGAAAAAATAACGGAGATTTTTGGCGAAGAAACAGCGCCACAGGTTTTGAATCACCATTTGGACTTGTTGGAAAAACATAGGCCCGAAAGAATGGAATTTGCGGATGATTCTCCCGAAGATTACGCCCAAATGTTGCCTCAATTTGGTTTGGGGAATGTTTACACGACAGACACGAAAGAAGGTGAAGAGGAGCGCCCCGCAAATCAGCAGAGGGAAAACAAAAGAATCACGCTTCCTTCCTTTATGCCTGAGCCAAATATCGAATTTAAAGAGGTATTAGAAGACCAAAAATTGTTGCGTCTTGCTTCGGAGAAATTGACCTACGAGGACTTCACCAAAAGAGAAAGTTTGGAACGATTCTATCAAAAACCTGTTGGCTTGGTAGATGGCATTCGCATCATTTTGAGCGCGGGCATTATGATGAGTGAGGCGGACGACAAGGTTGTTTCCCAAGAACCAAAACGGGGCTTGGTGAAATTCAGTTTAAAGCGCCCCGCCACTCCATATAGCGGAGGGGAAGTCAAAGTAACCAAAGATACCTTGAAATTGGATGAGCTTCGAGAAGAATATCCAAATGGAAATGAGTGGCCGATAAAAAACCTTACCACGTTCCTTACGCAAAAGGGTGAAATAGCTAAAAAGAAGACCCTTAAAATGCCTCCAAAAGTGTCAATAAAGGTTTTGCAAGAACCTTACTATTGGTCGGCATACAGCTCATTTATTACTCGTTTGGAATCATTGGGTTTTGAGTTGGAAGAGAAGGTGGCGTGGCAAGGTGGCACTCTCGAAGAGTACAATCAGCGCGTTCGTGATTTCAACGATGGCAAACCCGTCAATACGTTCAAAGTCATCCCCGCTAAAATCTGCCGTATCATCATCGAGAGGGCAGGATTGATTTACAAGGAAATTGCAAGCTACGCACGTGTTCAAGGCGACGAATTGACCTCGGCTTACCTTGCGACCAATAAAGAACAAAGAGCAGGTTTTGAAGACATATTTAACGAGAAATACAATGGCATTCCCGATGTTCCTATTGAGGAAGTTCCGATTTTTCTTGAAAATATGAAGTTCTTTGGTGGGCTGAAAAACATTGAGTCGGTTCGCCTTTCATCGAAATTTGAAAAAGAAGGTTTCTCCAATTCTTCGTTTAGCTTACGAGAACCACAGCGTTTAGGTCTAAGATTCTTAGGCGCAAACGGGAATAGTGGACTCTTGGCTCACGAAGTAGGCTTTGGAAAAACTACGTCCTCTATTGCCAAAATAAGCGACTTGTTTTTGCGAGGTGATGCAAAACGTGTTTTGGTTGCAGTTCCAAAACCTGTCTATGATACAGGGAATTGGCCTGCCGAAATTCAAGGTGTAAAGGCAAGCAATCCCTCTGAATCAGCAAATGGTCTTTTGCCTCCATACATCTCTTTGGTGCAGATAGGCGTGATGTCAATGACTGACCTCCGAGGTAAAAAGATGAGCATTGAAGCCGATGGTGATGAATACGCTCGTTTGGGAGAAGGAAGCGAATACGATGGGCCAAGATTTTACAGCAAAGCAGAGTTGCTTGCTATGGAAAAAATCAAGCCTATAACGGAGGCGATTTTGGTCGATTACAATGGCGCAAATTCAAAGTATGGACGATTCTCTTTTCCCTATAAGGAAAGCGATAGTGTGATGGATGCGTCAAGCCGAAAGGACTTTTTGATTCGTACTCTGCCTCTTTACAAGAAATCAGGTCAAATAGACCTTGCGAAAATAGTCAGGCTTGGAACAGACCGAAAGAGATGGAATCCCCGCACAGGAAAGAGCGAAAATCCGTACCCCAATGGTGGTCTTTTCAAAGGTCAAAAAGATGATGTAGTAAACGGAGTAGGAACAGAAAAAACGAATTTTTTCGTGTACCTCAAAGACAAATTTGAATCTGAGGGTGTCACGTTAGGCGTAGGAGAAGATGGAGGTGCTTTCAAAGCCATCTTTGAAGCAGTTAATAGAATTGCCTCGAAGTATCAGAAGGAGTACGACGAAATTTCACAAAAAATCATCTCTATTGGCGCTCCGAAATACAAAACCTCTCGATTGGGCGGTGTCCGCATCATTTCATCGAATACCAAAGGGACAGCTTTGAACCCCGATGAGGGGCAAATAACATATACAAAGGCGGATGGTTTTGAAACACTGAGAATATTAGTGGGCGACAGAGAAGAGGAGCGTGCCGTCTATAAAGATGATTCACGAAATTCTTTTGTTTTCAATAAGGATTTTCAGATTGTTGACCAAATCGTAGATGATTTGAAAATCATTCTCGAAAATGGACAAGAGCCTTCTGACATTGAAAAAGGTCATTGGCCTTTCTTCGGTCACAGCGGATATTACCGCAATGTGGTTGTTCCGTGGGCAAGTGAGAACAAGTTACTTAAACTCAGTCAGAATGAGGCGAGAAAACTTTTCAAAAAAGATTTTTCGTGGGCCTCTTACTCCATAATTGCACAGAATAAGGAAGCCATACCAAGTCCTACGGAGGCTGTTGAAATAGCGCGTGATGAATTGTGGGGGATTCTTGAACAAAAGATGATGACTGAAATTTTGTATCTGATAAAACAGCTACAAAAGGACATTCACCTTTACCTCGGACATTGGAAGGAATGGGCTTCTCAAAGCAACACGATTGTTTTGTGCGCTCACCCTGCACTTGCGAAGATGAGTAGTCATAAAGATGAGTCAGAGAGGGCTTCTCTGTTTATGAATGGTTTTTACGACAAAAACGACCCTGAACAGGTTATGTTTTTATCGAAAAAAGGTAATTTGTCATCTCACAAATCCAACAAGGCACAAGCACCTTTCACATTAAAAGACCTAAGCCAAACACAACGGCAGATACAGCTTATGGCTCAATTCAGAGGTATGAATATCTCCGAGCTTGGCGTTGATTGCTTGATGGTCGATGAAGCGCACAATTTCAATAGGGCGTTTAAAAAACCACAGAAAGGAAGTATGAGAATGGGCGTGGTAAGACAGGCTGTTGGGAACCTGTCAAACAAAACCAAAATTGTCTACGACACCTTTGCGAATTACAACATTCGTAATGAAGTACACAACTTCATAAGCATCTGTTTTTATTTCCAAAAGCGTGCGGACAAAATCAGTCAGCGACAAACACGGAAATTGCAGAATACCATTTTCTTGACGGCCACACCATTTACCGATGACAACTTCCAAATGATTAGTTTGTTTGGGGCGTTAAGCACGGAAAAATTGTATAGAAGTGGCGTTTACAGCCTATTTGACTTCTTCCGCTTGTATGTAAATGAGATTTGGAGAAAAGACATTGACTATCAAGGTCGTTACGGCCTCACACCGAAGATAGAGAGCTACAAAAATGTGTATTCGATGTCACAGCTTATTAGGTCGTTCACCAATTTCCAAATTTCAAGTAAAGAAATTGATGCCAAGCGTCCGCAAAAAATTCCACTCGCGGTGGAAGACATTGTGATTGACGGCAACAGGCTGTCAGCGAAAGGTCAAGTCGGCTTCAATGATGCTCAGTTGAAAATGAATCAGTATCTGAATGACTTTGTTACCCTGAAAAGTGACTACGAAATTCAATACACCGAGGATGAGTTGAAGCAAGCATTGGAGCTGTACGACAGCCTTGAAGAAAAGAGAGGTAAGGAAGCGTCTAAGGGCAATAAACAAGCCGAAATTAAGAAGCTCAAACGCCTCGTAGGAAAGGAATCGGAAGGATTCCCATATGAGCCTGAAAACGAAGAGTTGGTCAACGAAACCATTGACGCAATTTTGGCTTTGGATGCGGAGGATGAGTTTGCCAACAAAGTTGTTGCTTCTCAGTTCTTCTCCGAAGATGACGAAGATGAAATCAAAAAAGAAGAGGGCGAAGAGGGCGACGAAGAGGAAGAAGCACTTGCAGGCTCTGTCCTAAGCGATATTGGTAGCGATGAGCTTCAAATCATCGCCCAACGCGCTTTGGCAAGTTCTATGAAGCAAACATTGGCACTCGTTACACCTTACTATCTGACGATAAACAATGATAAGAGGCTGATGAATCCACTTTTGCCACCATTGAATGGTACGGCAAGCGAAGATGCCAAAAACGTCATAGAGAATAGCCCTAAGCTCTTGTATGCTTGTAAGGCCATAGCTATGATGCTTGAATTTGGTTTGGATGAAAAAAAGCAGACCTATCAGGGCGAAGGCCCAAACAGGCTTTTTGGTCAGGTCGTCTTTATCAGAAACTACAACTTTATTTACCACGGCATCCGATTCAACATCTTTGATTTGATGATTCAATACATCATCGACAACAACAAAGATTTGTTGGAACGCGCTGTTGGTACAGATACGGATTTGAAATCCTTATTTGCGACGATTGACAGCCGTACACGAAAGTACAAGGACAAGAAAACGGGACAAATCATTGATGAAAAGACCGAAATGGTCAACAGATTCAACAATGGAGGTGTTTTGGTTCTGTTTGGTGGGGAAACAATCAAAGAGGGCATCAACCTTCAAAAAAATTGCCCCTTGATGTACATTTTGGAGATGGGCTTCGTACCTGTTGTCTATATGCAGTTGCACGGAAGGATTTGGAGGCAAGGCAACCCCTACAAGTACGCTTTCCTCATCAACGTATTGACGCAAAACAGCATCGACACCTTTACATACTCTAAACTTGAAGAAAAGGTTACGAGTGTCAAGAATATGTTGGAAGGCGACGTGTACGATGCCAACACAACGCAGTTTGATGTTGATGTATCAGAAATCAAGCGTTCGCTGATTACTGACCCCGAAAAACTCGCGGAGATGCGTTGGTCGGATATGGAAGAGGTTCTTGACAGACAAAGAACAAAGACCGAGAACTTAATCGAAAACCTTGATAGAGTCCAAGCCGAATATCCCGAAGCGCGTAGAAACTACGATGCGATAGCTGAGTTTATCACCATTTTCACCAAAGCCGAAGCTGAAATGTATGGCCCTGCATTGCTCAACGAGGTGGTGGCGCAAGAAAATAGCAACCGCAAACACAGCCAAATGAGAGAACTTGCTCACAAACAATTTGACCAACAATTTTTTGATGCAGGAGTTAGCAAGGATGATTTGAAAAAGGCGAAGGAAAAGTTTCGCGATGCACAAACCTCTTCCATAGGGCAAAGAGTCACCATCGCAGAAATAAATCCATTATTTGCTGATTACAAAGATAAGGGAGAGCTGTATGATGAGATAGAGCTTACATATGAGCTTCAAGACCCTGCCACTCCATCCGAATTTTTGGAAGACCTGAATAATGGAGAGTATCTCGTTTATGGTAAGGAAGGTGTGGGCACAACAAAGTTGGGATTGCAGGACTTTGATAAAAAAGTATTCACGCTCGATGGTTCATCTCCTTCACGCGCTGTCCAAAATGGTTTTATGAGTGTAAAACGCTCCATTTATGACGCTGTGAATAAGCGATTTTCTACTTTCAGAGAAATGCTTTATGGCTTTGAACTTGTTGTATCAGAAAGAGATAGAATTGGAGAACCATCACTTGATAAAGTCATCAATTCTCTCAGCTTAAAAGTCGAAGAAGATGGATATGTTGTCCCTATTGGTGATGAGCAAGGCCCATTGGTCAAAAAGGCAATTATTGAATTTGAGAAGACCAAAGATTTTGAAAAAAGTTGGGCAGATGTAGCGGTTCAGGTTGCCAACGTAAGAAATCGTAGTTACTTGTGCTATCCTTTGACCTTAGCGTACAGAAGGTTTGGAAGTTTTGGAACGGACAATCCGATTGCCATTATGCCCGATGACAGCCGTGTCATAGACCTTTATGAAGACAGCATCGCCTCAGTAATGATTGATGGAGCATCTGCTACCATTGACGACATTGATGAGGTGCGTGAGAAATTGACTTCGGATTTAGATGAAATTAAGAGAAAACTTGGCGACAGCTTCGGACAGAAAAAGATTCTCGAAGAAGAGGAACGCATCGAAGTTGAAAAGCGACAAGGCGCTATTATTCCTTCCGTCGATGAGATGGTAGAATCCTTGAAACAATTACAACCATACATTCAAAGACGCGACGAAAAATGAGAGTTGAAAAAATACTTGCCTCCTATGGTTTGACCTTAGACGAGGTAGCAGACCTGCTCGAAATTCCTGCATTCAAGGAAATCAAAGAAGCTCGTTCAAAAGCACAGAGTAGCGATAATCTTGCTTTTCAGTTGGCAACTTTGGACGACAAATTAGCTGAATATCTTCGGACGGAAGAGGTCAAGGAAATCTTGGAGGCAAACAAAAAAGAAGCCGTAGAAGAAGATGAAGGCTCGGATTTTGATGACATCTTTGGAGAGGCAGGCGATTCCTTTTGGGAGAGCTTGGGAGTTGACGCTGACGACGAATCGGCTCGTGTTCGCGTTCAAACGGAAGTTAGTGGTGAATCATCGCCACCCGTTGTGATGCCATCCGAGGAAGAGGAAAAGAAAGACGAGTTCTACGTCAAGACATTCTCTGATGTCGGAATCGGTACTTTCTTGACCATTTTGGGTGAGGGAGAAACACCCCAAGTAGATGATTCGGGGAACGTCTTTTTCAGCCGTGATGAATTGCATTTCAAAGCATTTATGGACGAAGATGCCAAGTCATTCCGACAGATAGCTTTGAATGGTCAAAAAGTGACAATGCAGGTTTTCAGCGAAAATCAAGATATTGTTCAAGAGGCTGTGTTTGAGGGTCAAAATCCCCAAGTAATCGTCAAAAGCAAAGATGACATTCAGTTTCGTGAATTGTCTGATGTGAGTTCAATCTACGATACTGAAAATTCACTAAATTTCACAAAGCCGTTCTCTATGGTTGAAGCCCGTACATTGGTTACTGCAATGAATGGGTCAAAAGCCGATTTGACCAAGTTTGTTTTGCCTCTTGGTATTGCAATCGACCCAAATCTCACGCAGAAATCCAACTACGTTTTCTCCCCAAAAACGATGTATGACCTTGCGGATTGCGAGGAGTTTTTCAAGGTAAGTGTGGGGGGATATGGCTACATCACAAACTACTGCGAAGGCAATGAGCTTCAACACCTGCAATTTTTTGAACTTGCAGGGTCAGCTCATTTGAATGTTCCATATGAGAAAGGAGCGAAATCTACAATCACTCTTTCGACGATTGTAAATAAGCAGTTTAACGCAAATATGCAGAAGGTTCTTGACGCACCCGTTCAAGAAAACGAGCCTTTGACATTGGTTGGTTTCGCACCCGCATTGCCTTCGCAAGTGCCATATGCCGATGTTGACCTTTTGAGTGAACAAGCAGGCTATTTTGTCTTCTTTCACAAGGATGCAGGCCGAGCCATTTACTTGCCCGCTATCATTGGCAACTATTTCCGCAAATACTATGGGGAGGATGTAACCTTCAACATTGGTATGCAGTCAGGGCCAAATGGTGAAATGGTTATTGTATTCAAAAGCGAAGATGACATTGTAGGCTTCCACATTGTTCAACGAGAACACGCTCCTGTTACGCAGGTGGCACGATTGCTCATCCAAAACCAAACGGACTTTATGCACGATGTACAAACTGAGTTTGCATCGGCATTTGAGAACAAGATTGACCTTGAACAAGCGATGGGCGTGGAAACGAAATACACGTTCAAAGACGAAGTATTTGAGGAGATAGTCAAAAAGCCAAAGAAGGCGCGTAAAAGCAAGCCCAAAACCAAGAAAAAGGCTGTCAAAAAAGGCAAAAGCGAAGCCGAGCAAATTCAAGACATCATTGACGAACTACGGGAAATCATCTTGCTGTTTGATGTTACTGATGACGCAGAGGAAATCGCAGAGATTGAAGGCGAAATCGAAGTCCTAAATGACATTCGCGAAGAGCTTATCAGCGAAGAGGCAGATGACCCGATGGAACTTGATGAGGAAGAGCTTACAGAGGACGAAGAGATGGTGAAAGACATTTTAGAATCACCTGAGCCACAAGACATCGAAGAAATGGCAGAAGTTACCGATGCAATCACCATACCGACACCTTCGGGAATGGATATGGAAGCAATGGTCGAGGCAGAAGACGACGATGACGACTTATTCTCGGATTTATTTGAAGACGATGATTTGGGAACACCCGAACCCGAAGATGTGCTATCACCTGATACTATTGCAGAGGAGGGCAACGCTGACGAAACCTCGGTAAAAAAAGAAGAGTTACTTGACGAAATCGAAAGGGATTTCAAAACGTCTTTCCCCTCTTCATTAAAAGCGATGCAAACCGAGGTCGAGAGGTTTTCCAATGAATTTAAGGATGGGGTTAGCCTCAGCACCCGATACTTAGGCAAATGGTACGTCCCTGAGGAAGAGGCAGAGGAGGCAGAAGGGGGTGACTACGATTTTGAACAGCTTTCACGGGAAAGTGAAGAGAAGTTCTATGACATTTTTAAGGATTGGGTCGAGAAAAAAAGTTGGGCGAAGGATGTGAATTTCGGGACTTACACAAGCGAGAAAAATTATATCTATTTCGAGGTAACTCTTGATAAGGATAAGTTTGCGAAAGGAGGTGCAGTACCCCCTCGTAAAACATCTATCAAAAAGATTATGGATGGGGTGCGTGGCAGTAACGGAGGGCCATTTACCATTATAGCATTTAAGGATGGAAAATTGCTTGCACAACGCTCACGACGATACCCCGAAGAGATTCCCCTTGTAGTTGAAGCTATTCGTAAGTTGTTTCAAAATGCAAAAATAGAAGTTGAAGATGGGGGTGGACAAATTATCTATCAATCTACACCAACACGAGAGCGTTCCTTCGCCAAAGGAGGTAAGACAGACGATGTGGACGCACTCGCCAAGCAAACTTTGAAGAAGTGGTGGGAATACTACGATGAGATGGACGGAAAGCGCAGACGTGAAAAAGAACTTGCCTTTAAGGAGTTCAAAAAGGCGAACAAGGTCAATGTAAAAAATGATTATTACACCGCAGAGGTGTTTGTTAATGGAGAAGCGGTTGGGTTTGCTCATTTGGTTACGGATAGAACGCAAGAACCTTTGAAAAGGATTAAATACGTTTCTTACGGCTATGCCAAAGGAGGTAGGACAAACCCCACCAAACACATTAAGGTTTACTACACGGAAGACAATGGGTATGGACACCTTGAAAGCGAAGAGGTAATCGAATCTTCCAAGAACGTCGAAGAGGTGAGAGAAAAGTGGAAATCAATCATGATTGGCAATCCTGACATTCAAGGCTATCAAATCGTAGAGGTTAAGGCAGATGGGTCAGAGAGGAAGGTTCCGAGCAAATTTCACGGGTTTGCCAAAGGAGGTGTCTTGGATAAAGAGTTCAAATTTGACAAGAACTTCGTCATTTACGTCCCATCTACCTCTAACGTAGGTGACAAAATTTCTTCAAGTGAAATGGGCGAACGTGTAAGCGAAGTCGAGGAATTGGTAGCGAACGAATTTGGAGGTTTCACAAAAACTGAAACTGATGGAGGATACAAGGCATCGTCAGGCGACATTGTTGAAGAGGACATTGTGAAAGTTTCCGTATTCAGCACGGATGAGGCATGGGAAAAAAACGAAAAGCGTTTGATTCGTGCTATCAAAATTTGGGCGAAAGAATGGGGCCAAGAGGCAATTGGATTTGAGTATGAGGGCGACTTATACTACATCGATGCAAAAGGCAAGATGGCTAAAGGAGGCAAGACGCAGGGGGAGGTAGAGATAATTCTAACTGATGATGATTTAGGTTACTATTCTATTTTGCACAGGGGAAAATTCATAGAAAAAGAATTTACTTCCTTAAAAGAGGCAGAAGATTGGGCAAGAGCAAATAACTATACCTATAAAGAATCATTCGCCAAAGGAGGTTCAGTCAAAGCCAAAGTCGCGAAGTTTATGGCGACTGACCCAAGTGAGGAGGAAACCGAAAAGTTCTATATGCGTGAAGTGTTGCCTCACGACAAGCGGAGCATATCGGAGATTATGGCCGAGGAAGAATTTGCAAAGGGTGGTCAGCTCAACACAGAAATTCAAAAGATTGTCGATGCGATGACCGATAAGGAGGTGGCAGAAAAAGTAACCAACCTTATCTTCTCGTCCCTTGATTCGCTCGAAGGCGATATGACGGCATCTCAGGCGTATGATTACGCTTTGGAGAACATAGAAGATGCCCGTGAGCATTTGGTGGAGTTAGCCGATGCGATGGACTTAAAAGACGAACTGAAATAAGATGTACAAAGTAAAATCACGATACAACACCTATTATGAAGGCGACGATGCCGAGGTAGCATACCAAACGTTCCAAGAGCTTAGGCAGGGTGGAAGGGTCGTCAAGATGACACCTAACCTTTATTCAAAGGGCATTTCAGCCGACTTCCGAGAAGTTGCGGATGGCGTAATGTTCAACAACGACTATATGGCGATGCGTGTGGCCGAGTACCTAACGGGTCAAAAGTTGCCCGTCGAGCGCGATGGAAAAAAAATAAGGGTATTAAACAATAAATATTTGGGGAAAGTCGTATATTTGATTGAAAATATGCTCGAAAATGTAGACGGCCTGTCGCATATCACCAAAAATAATGGTGGTATCACAAATGATATAAAAAAGTACGTGATAAATTTGGAGGGAGGGAAAAGAATGGTCATATTTGCCCTCTCCGAGAGTAACGCGAAAGCCGAAGTAAGGGAGCGAACTCAAAAAGAAATACTTAACATCAAACAAGTTTAAAATGGCTGATAACCAAAATGTTAGCGCAGAGATTGCGAAGCTGAAAAAAGCCCACGAAAGGTTGGTGGGGCAGTTAGGCGCGGACTCAAAAGCCGCGAAAAAAGCTAAAATGAAACTCGATGCGGCAGAAAAGAAGCAAGCAAGCCAATCTGCGACAGAAGAAGCGGAAGCAAAGGCAACTAAACCTGCGTCTAAGGCTAAAAAAGCGTCAAAAAAGAGCGTAAAATCGTCAGGTGATGTTCGACACGTCTTTGAGAAAAAAGTCGAAGGCGGTAAAGAGGTAAAGGTGATTGTTGCCTCTGACGAAACCGAAGCGATGGACAAGTTGGGCGATGATTCATTCACGTTTGTGAAAGTGATTACCCGTGGACGCTCTCCAAAGGAAGGTTTTGTTGCAGACAAGAAAGCGCCTACTAAGAAATCCAAGAGCGCATCTAAAGCCAAATCAGCGCCCGCAAAGCGTGCGTCGAAGAAGGACCGCACGGAAGTTGCGAAAGAGTCAGGAATGACCTCTGAACGCGCTAAAAAGGAATCTGATAAGGTAGCGACAGCAAAGAAGCGTGGACGTAAGCCAATGGACAAGGATGCTTACCTCTTTGAAATGCCTTTGAAGACCAAAGAAGGTAAGGTGAAGAGAAAGGTAATCGTTGCTACGAGTGAGGCATCTGCAAAGAAGCAAGCAGGAGGCCGTTACACGCTTGTAAAAAAGTTGGCGAAGGGTGAGAACCCAAAGACGGGCATTCAAGAGGTTGAGGGCTACGTGAAGCCCGCACCAAAGAAGCGTGGGCGTAAGCCGAAGTCAGCCTCTTCCTCTCTCCCTGCTGTAACCAAAAAGGCAGAAGCTATTGGAGAAGGCATCGCGATTGCCGACAAGGTGGACGATAAAGAATTGCAAGACATTCTCGATTCGATGACCGCCTTGAATGGTGAAATCGGACGACTGCAAACAGAGCTTGCTCAAATTCAAGGCAAGGTGGCAATGATGATGATGGGGAGTTCAAAAAAAAAAGTTGAAACGCCCGAAGTAACGGAGGGCTTGGAGGATTTCGATGAGTTGGATGAACTCGTCGAAGAGATGAAAGCTGAGATTGCCGAGAAAAAAAGCGGTAACACGCTCATTGGCGCTGAGGCTTTTGCTGAATCCCTCGAAGACCTTAGCAAAGATATAATCAAGGATGAACTGAAAGAAGGGCCGTCGAGCCTTGTGCCTTTACGTGCAAAATTTGAAAGCATAGGCAAGAATTTAGATGAGGTTGTCAGAGATATGATGATGAAAGGTTTGGATGAGGAGGACATCAAAATCATTATGATTGGAGTTTCTATCGAAAAAATCACTCCCTTTATAGATGGTGGAATAGATGGAGAGGTTTTCGGCAACTACTACGAGAACAAAAATGCCTTGGGAAAGGAATACACTCATACGGGACTCTTTTGGTACACAGGTGAGGTATTTGAAGAAGCCTATGATATTCTTAGCAAGAATCTTGATAATGAAATGCTTGTCATTGGATTCAAATATCCCCATATTGATTGGGGCAGAGCGTTAGATGATTTTGATTTGAAAATATACCCTACACCCTTTCTTCAATTACGAAGGGACGAAGATGATAGAGATAATAAAATCGTTCCAGAGGGTATTAGAGAGGCCCATATTTTTAACCACATACTAAAAGAAGACCGCAAGATGCAATCAGGTAGTACAACTTACACAGAGGGTTATATTGGAAAAACAATGGCTTACCCGTCTATGCAAAAAGGTGAAGAGGGCAAACTTAACTTATCGTATGAATTGAAAAGTGAAGTAGAAAGGCTCATCTCGCTTCCTAATGAAGAGCTGTACTTGGATAACGAGGTAGAGTTGACTTATGATGGGGGCTATGTTGGACTTGTGTTAAATGCTGTGACGGCTATGCGCTTCTTTAAAGACATTGTATATGGCGCAAATATGGGATTGTTCGGGGGTAAAGGGGGAGATTATCGTAATGCGTACATCAAAGATTTCAATGTTGGGTTCAATTTCTTGGGCGGGATTTACGAAGAGTGGAAACCCCGTGACGTGATTGTTCCTGCGACAAAGGAGAAAATTCAAGAATTAAGCCAAGTCTTCGTTAAGTAAAACAAGTGAGCAGAAGTAAACAACAACGTGGAACGATAGCCTCGGCTGTAACCTTCGGGTTCTTTATGGGCGAGGCTATCATTCACTACAATATGGGGCAGAAGTCCTTGAAAGAAGAACACAAGTGGTCTTTGCCTCCCGCGCACGAGCTTTTAAAAATGGCTTTAATTGTGGGGGCATTTAGCGTTGCAAGTGGTGTCGTAATCGGAGCGTTGGATTGATGTTGATAAATGGTTTTGCTTTCTTTTTAGAAGGAAGTATATTTACAACCATAAAATCACATTTATGGCAACGTTCCCCCACGATTATACGATGAAAAAATACGGGCTTGTAGAGTCCGATTTAACCGAAGACGCTTCAGATGCGTTGGAGGATTTTGAGCAATTTCTTTCAGAGCTTACACGTCAAAAAAAGGAATTTGGTAGCGATTGGGCGATGACGAAGGCTCAACAAAAAAAGATAAATCGCCTTTCTCGTGCCGTGTGTACAGAAGTGGAAATGATGATTGAAGACGCGCCCGACCCCAAGCCTGAACCCAAGCGTGAACCCAAGCCTGAACCCAAGCCTGAACCCAATTTAGAAGCAAAAGCAAAACCTCAAAAGCAACCTATTATTTCAGAGGATGACGAGGAAGAGAGTGGCATTTTTGATTTGTTTTTCTAATGTCGGAAAGTCGCATTATATCCATCAATCAGCTTGTTTACGGACAGCCAACGATTGAAGAAAAAATCAGCATAAACACAGGTTCCGCTTTTTCTGACCACACAAAAACCTTCAAAAACGAGCCATACCCTAAAAATGATTCGGGTTTGGCGAAGCAAGAGGTTTATGAAGTCGTAAGTAAAATTGAAAAACTTGTGGATGAGGAGTGGCGAAGTCGCTGTTTTTTTATTGACAGGCAGTTGGGAAAATATTTAAATGGTTATGCTCAACGAGCAGGATTGACAAATTTCAAACAAATATTTGACCAAGTAAATGACTTGTTTTTACGCCCCCTGATTTTTGAATTGAAATTTCACTACAACCGCATTCGACCTGTGGGGTTGGCTTACTATTTGAATATCGGATTGAATCCCGCCACGACTAAAACGGGTCATACACCTGCTTACCCATCGGGCCATACGCTTCAAACATATTTCTTTACAAAGCTCATAAGCGATTTGACTCAAACAGAATGGTTAGAAGACCCTACAAGAGAGGTGGCCGCTTCTCGAATGTCTTTGGGACTTCATTACAAAACTGACAACGATTTTGGAATAAAAATTGCTAAGTATCTTACGGAAGTCAATGAATATAAAAAATTGGTCGAAGAAATTCAAAGACAACTGAACAATGTATAATTCTCAAAACACCTCAAGTGAATATCTCTCACCCCGTGATAGAATTTCAATATGTAAGCAATGTCCTATGTATGATAGCATTTTTGGACGATGTAAAGATTGTGGTTGTTTCCTAAGGGCGAAAGTTCAACTTGAAGGTGAAGAGTGTCCTCAAGGCAAATGGTGATGGGCAAAGAAGAAGTACAATCTGCCCTTATTATATCCTTAGGCGGGATTATTTTGATTGGAGCATTTTTTCTTGCTACCCGCAAAAAGGAAGTTCTACTTGTTGCAGAGGCATAAGTGGAGTTTGTTCTTGACATTGCGGGAATGCCAACGCCTCGTCCAAGGTTTAATGGCAAATTTGCCTATATGCCCAAGACATATAATGCTTATCAACAAGCGTTAGTAGCTTTAATTCACGAACAAGGCATTCCTGTGGGAGATTACACGAGGATAGCCATTGTATTTCATTTCGCCTACCCGAAAAGCACCCCAAAATACAAAAGGTTGGAGGGTGTGCCTATGAGGAATAAATTTGATTGCGACAATCTTGCAAAAGGCGTGATGGACGCGCTTGAAAAGGCTGAGATTATTGAAGATGACAGAAAATTTTTCTCTGTTAAATCTGAAAAATACAGGACATTAGGCGCTGACAAAATTTATATAAAACTATGGAAATGATGGATGAAGGGGATATTCAAACATTTGTTGAACGAATGGTTCAAGCTACCTGCGACCATTATGGTATTCATAGGGAATTGGTATTTGCATCTCGTAGTAAAGACGAGCGCAGAATGAACGCAATTTTGACCATTGTTTACATTCTTAAAAAGAAAACTATTTTATCGCATAGAGAAATTGCTAACATTGTTCAAAAAGATGTGTCATCTATTTCCAAATACTACAAATTCTGCATAGATTTGGATGATAAAATTCCTCAACACCGAAGAATTTTAGAAGCGATAGACACCCTTAAAATATGAGTGATACACAAACACTTGATGACATCCAAGTTGACGAGCAAATCGACACCAATTACGAAGATGTAGTCAATTACAACCCACTTGGCGATAACGTAGAGGAAAAAGATTATCAAAAAGCCAATTTAAGAGGCGCAGGTCAGTTGCCTGACCTTGAAGAACCAACTTTCGCACCACCTACCCTTGAAGACATTAGCCCTGAAATGTTTGGGGGTGACTCAGGGGAAGATGAAGATGAGGTTTTCGGACGTGAGCGTCTGAACGATATGCCGAAAGGCGACAAAAAGAAAGCGGCGCAACAAATGGTTGATATGGTACTTGAAGGTTATTCAAGTATTTGCTCATTTACAGGCAATTATGCCTCAATGAATGAAGGTCAACTACTTGAGATGCAATCAGAGGGTAAAATTGACCTCTCTATGCCTATACCTGTCAGCCCTTCTGAAAGAGTGGGGGTTGTTGATTTTGTACAGAGCTTCAACTCGCAAATAGACGAAGCTATGGAAGTGTCTGATGAGTTCAAAGAACAAGTCAAGCCTCCTATGACTCGAATTTTTGAAAAGAAAGGAGTCGGTATGACAGACGAGCAATTTTTGCTTGTGATGTTTGGAAAAGATATAATTACCAAGACGGCTACTACGATTGCTTTAAAAAGACAGCTTACCAAAACCTTAGAATTGGTATATGACCAATACAGAACATCAGGTCAGCCAATGCCTCCGACACCCCCGCCCGTGACCCCACCACCTCCTGCACAGCCTGCACAGCCTGCACAGCCTGCTGAAGAAACATCAGGTAGCGAGCCTAAAACAATGGGAAGTTCAAGGAAGCAAAGACGTGCGAAGGACAGAAAAAAAAGCAAGAAAGCAAAAATCGTAGCGCCAAATGATTAAGGCAGTAGTCAACTTCAATATTGGTTGTTACGAAGAAGTTATTGAACCGACCTATGAAAACCCAACTTGGGACTTTTATACCATAACTGATTTAGAACAACGTGACCATCGAAAGTGCAGTAGTGAGTATTTTTTTGAGCCTTTAATTTACAACGACGCAAGGTTAGAAGGGCTTAGTGCAAAACGAAAAGCGAGTTTTTACAAAGCCAAGGCATTGTCTTTGGTAGAAAATATTACGGGAATTGATTACGACATTGTTCTTACTATTGATAGCAACGTTGAAATCAATGGGGATTTGGACAAACTTCTTGACGAACATCACACCAACTCGGATATTTCAATGCCTATTCATCCCGATTGTGAGAGTTACCTCGCAGAAGTGGAAAAGATTAGGCAAATTCGCTCTGAATGCGGCAAAGAAATTGAAAATGATGAAGATATGGAGGCGACAATAGACGAAATGATGCGTCAAGGATTTAAGTTTGACAATGGCTATCACGAATCTACAATGTCCATAAGAACAAATTCAAAACGCACCAAAGCCTTTGAGAAGGCTTGGGCTAAAAATTATTTGGCGCTCGCAACGAAGCGCGACCAACCCTCCCTTTCCTTGACTCGCTTTGAAAAGAAAACAGCCCTTTTCCACACCATAAAGCACCCGCTGAATCACACTTGGACAAATCCATTTCTCAGACACCCACACAAATACAATGCGTAAGGCAGTCATAACATATAATTACGGCAATTACGACAGCCTTGAACCTGTTTTTTGGAAAACAGAAGGATGGGATTACCTGCTTTTTTCAGACTCCGAAATGGACAAAGTTCCTGAAGGTTGGAAGCTGATAATATTGCCCGATGAATACTTTCATAGCCTTGACCCAAAACGTAGGTCAAATCAAGTCAAATACTCTCCGTTCAGCACCTGTAAAGAGCGTATTGATGAAGAGTATGATATGGTGGTTGTCATTGATGCGAATATTTCTGTAAATGGTGATATGAACGACTTTGTGGACACCTATTGTATGAGTTCAATGGATGGCGTTTTTTTGACTCACCCATCTCTTGAAAGTGTTTATGAGGACATTGATTTATGTGCAGAGTTGGAGAAAGACGAAACGGACATCCTCTTAAAGACCTATCAACATTTTAAAGAGCAAGGCTATCCCGAAGAAGTAAAGTATTTTCAAACGGGAGTAAGCATCCGAAGGAATACCTCAGCTTGGCGTGTAATTGAATATTGGTTTTACAAGGAATATGAAAAATTCACTAAACGCGACCAACCGATGATGAATTTTCTTCGGTGGAAATATGATGTGCTTGATTTGAATTTAATTGATGTTACGCATATTCACGAGTATCTGAAATATGAAACGCATTACTTTGAAAAAGAATGAGTTGGAAGCCTCCGAAAATTTTAATAGGCGCTCCAACGGCTGACGTAAAAAATTATTGTGCCAAAGAGTGGATAAAGAACGTAAAATCATTTCTGTACCCAACGGATTTAGATTTGTTTTTGGCAGATAACAGCGATGACCGCAAAAATGTCAGTTTTTTACAAAGTTTAGGGGCCGATGCAGAACGAGTAAAGTTCAGTGAGAACGAAACCATTATTAGCAGGATTACAAAGGGTCACAATCTCGTTCGACAGAAAACACTCGATGGGGGTTATGATTTTTTACTTCATCTCGAAACTGATATTTTTCCCCCGAAAGAGGTCATCTTAAATCTTCTTGCTCACAGAAAACAAGTTGTCGGAATCAGCTATGATATTTTTGATTGGCAAGACAGAGAACCCGTTATGCTTCAACTTGAGGAAGATTATGATGACGAGCCAAGTGGTGCGATTGTGCGTGGCAGATTTAATCACCAAGCATATGATGGCACTTTACAGAATGCTTGGGCAAATGGCATCGGATGCACTCTTATCCACCGAAGTATTCTTGAACAAGTAAAATTCCGATATGATAAAGAACGGGATGGCTTTTGTGATTCTTGGTTTGCGTGGGATTTAAAAGCCTTGGGAATACCGATGTATGTAGATACATCAATGTATGCTTATCATAAAAACAAAGATTGGCGCAATTTCGGTGATGAATTTGTTGCCAACGTACACAAATAAAAATGCCAAATACAAAAGAACTTTTGATGCGTGAGTTGTCTGATGACAAAGAAACACGCCAACAAAAATTTGCAGTTTTTCAAAACCGAATTTTCAGAAAAGAAGGTTATGTAGAGGCTTTGGAAAATCTGATGATGCTGAGTAAGGAAAAAGCTCAATCACAAAAGTGCGATGAGCTTGAAAGAGCACAATTGTGGGTTCGTGTCTTTGAAATTGAAGACAAGCTAAAAGCACAGAAACAAATTCTCAGCCAACACAAAAGGTATCTGCACGAGCTTAAAAAAGTAGAGGATGAGCAGAATTTGTAAATTAGGTGTAGCGGTTGGTAAAAAAGGTATTGGCAAAACCTACCAAACGACTCAAATGATGAAAGATTACGTTCGGGGAGGGAACGGAATCAAAAGAAGACGTGTGCTTATTCTTGATGTCAATGATGAATTTGAAGAATTTAGAGCAATGCGTGTCAAGGACATTGAGCTGTTTAGCATTCACCCCAAAATCGAAATAAGGCGCATACGACCATTCAAAGATGATGGAGTAAGGATGACCTTGCGCGACATTGCAGACACTCTTTACATCATTCTTGAAAAGTATAGAGGAGGTCTTTTGCTTATTGAAGACATCAATAAATACATTTCCGACCATCTTCCGAATGATTTGGTCGGCGCTATTTGTACGAATCGACATACAAATACAGACATCATAATGCACTTCCAAAGTATTGGAAGAATTACGTCAAAGATTTGGCAAAATCTGAATTGGATTAGGTTCCATAAAAACAGCGATTCCGTTGAGCGTCATAAAAACAAATTTCCTGATAAGATTGATTTGTTTGCTATTGTAGAAAGTATGGTTAACAAGCGATATTATGATGGCGACACAAGATTTTATCTGTATGTCGATGTTGACGAGGAAAAAATTTATGGGTCATATGATGAGGAGCTTTTCAATTATGCCGTGGATGAATATTGTAGTATGAATCATAGGCAAGTTGTGAAACCATTCATCAATAAGCGGAACGAAAAGGGCAAAAAAATGTACTCCCCCGAAGAGGCGATTCGTGCCGCAAAAGAGATTTACAAAAAGAATTACTTCCGATAATTCACAAGCAATCACCTCCGTTATTGGTATAATTAAATATCTTCAAATCTTTAACCCTCATTTAAAAAAATAAATCCATATAAGGACTTATATTTGCAATGAAAATCTTTGGATAGATGGACAAAAAAGAAATAAGTAAAGTGGCGTTGACCATAGTGTTTACGGCTCTTGGCGTGGCAGGAGGATTATTCCTCTATGACCGCGTAATCAAAGGTGATAAGTAAGATAGCAAAATAAGTTCCCCTTCGTTGGTGCGAAGACAGAGAGCTTGCTATTGAATGGACTCACATTCAGTTTTTTAGTTTTCACAAAATCAAAAGAATAACATCAATTATGGATTACAATAAGTATTTCGCCCAAGCTGAGGAGGATAGCAATGAAAGCTACCTCAACTATGGCGGTTATCCATCAACTGATGCCGACTTTGACGACTATGTGGAAGCCGCAGGTGGTTCACAAATGTTGAACCAAACAGGTGCTATGGGAGCAGGTGGCGCACCCACCTCTCAGCCCTACATTATCACGCTGTCGAACTCAACGACAAACGCCGTTACGTCTAACCTCATTGGTAAGGCATTTGCAAATATTACAGCCACGAACAATGGCCGTAATGCAGGTGTCAGCTATACAATGGGGATAAGTGGAACGTCTTACGTCGAATTTTTGTATCAACAGCTCAATAAACCATTTATTGTTGGCCTCACTTACGTGGATGCCTCTTCACAAGCTCAGGCTTTGAAAACATTGCAATTAAAGGTTCGTGATTCCAATGGTAATGTTCAGGAAAGAACCATAGTTCCGACCGTGGACCCATATCAACAGCAAAATGATATTTTAGCAATCCGTCAATCTTGGCGTTGGGATGGCTTTACGTCTATCGCTGTTGACTTGAATGCGTCTGCTTCTGCGACCTTCTACTTCTACCCATCCGAAAATGTCAATCTTACTCGTGGACTCGCGGGGCAGTCTGTGGCCCGTGGCTACGGCAACCCTAACGTGGTTCGTCAGGATAAGGTTGTTCTCGGTGAAGGTGTCGCTCAGGCGTTAGGCAGTTGATTACAACCGCTTCTTAAAGCAGGGAAAAGGTGGCGAAAATTATTTCGCCACCTTTTCTTATTTTTATAGAAAATTTTTAGCAAATGAATCTTTACTCATATATCGCTTCTATGAATCCGCGTAAGGCTAATGTCCTTCTGCGCGATAATGGATTTGGAGAAGGAAGTACCACGAGTGAAATCGAAGCTCGTTTAAAGGAGTACGTCAAAGAAGAGAAAGAAGAGGCATTGCGTCAGATGGCACGTATTCACCCCGACAAGGAATTGCTTGTGGGCGATGGCGTGAATCGTGAGTTGTTGAATTATACGGGCAAAGATGCCCACAGAAACTATATGGGTGAGCAGTTTTTGCAAAATCTCGACACGACCACTTATTACGGCCCTCAATCGGCTCAAAATCCATACAGACCTATTGCCCCTGATTTCTTCAACAATGCCATTGGTGTAAGTCAAGAACAATTCCCTCAGAATAAATCAAACACTCCCTCTAAAGACGACATTCAAGAAACTATAAAAGAGGCTGTCGAAAAAGCTGTGAATGGTTCTAATGGTGCAACTCAATCACCACAGCCCACTCAGGCGGGTACTTTGAACTTAAATCTTTCTCAACAGGACATCTTGCTTTTGTTTGGGTTCGTATTCATAGGCTACCTAATCACAAAGAAGGGATGAGGAATAAGAGAGAAGCCGCTAAAGTTTTAGCAAAGACAATAGATGAGCGCACGACAGAAGTTCGTGATGCGCTCTTCGACTCAGGAGTAAAAATCACTCCAAATGCAGACAAATCCGATTTAGTTGTTGGTATTCTTGAAAACCTCGGTACGAATAGAAGGCTTCAAAAGCAAATAGGCTCGCTCGCTTTGGAAGTTAGCCCACAATCTTTTGATAAGATTTCTGACAAAAAAAGTCGAGGACGACAAAAAAAAATCACAGGATTTTATAGTCAAGATGGGCAAAGTGGTCAGGTTGGTCAGCAAGCCATTCAAACAGGAGGGCAGATAGCGGGAATTTTGCTTGCAAATTTTCTCGCTAACAGGCAAAGTCAAAAGCAAGCAGAGATTGACGCGCAAACCGCAGAAACACAACAAAGATTGTTGTTGGCTAATCAACAACTTGTAGAGGCAAACTTGGCTTTGGAGAACACTAAGTTGGCTCAAGCCTCCCTGATGACTCCTACGAATCAACTTCTAATTGGTATCTTATTTGTCGCCGCGTTAGGGGCGGGGTTATACTTTATGCAAAAGAACAAGGTAACAGGTGCTTCTACACCGAAACTATCAAAGTAAGGAAGATGGGAGAGGTAGAAGATGTCGAGTTCGAGGAAGTTGAGGAAATTGACCAAGTAGCCGAAGACTACGATAGCCTTCCGTCTGCGGCAAAAGAGAGCATCGCACGGATTCAAGGCCAAAAAAGTGTTTACAACTCTCGTGAAACGAATACTTTTTTGCTCTTTTCAGCCTTAGGAGGTGGTTATGCCGTTTACAAGCGAAAAAAAGTTCTTTTAGGAGTGGCTTTTGGCCTTATTTCAGCATATTTTTATCTTGAATTTTTAGATAAACCATCAAAAGAAAATAAAAAAGATGCTGACAGCGAATCAACTACATAAACAAAGCAAAATAGACATTGAATTTCAAGATTTTTTAGCCAAAATGAAAGAAGGTTTTGGCGAAAATTTTATGGAATTAGTCAATCAAGGGAAGGTCAAACTTCAGGAAATTCAAAATGCTTTAGGGCTTGAGGTTACTCCTGAGCCAAAGAAAGACGTGGTTGAGAGAGTGGACGCGCCTAAAAAAGTACAGAAACCCGTTGAACCTAAGGTCAAAGTGAGGAGGGTTACAAAATCTGTTTCAGGTGATGCGACAGGTCCAAAATGCAGTAGTTGTGATGCGAACAAAAAAAATGCTTCGGGGTTGAAATCAAGTAGCAATGCTTTGCGAAATGTGTTGATTTTTGCGAGTATTGGTGCTGTCGTCTTTTGGGCAGTTAAAAACAAAAAGTAATGGAAATAGAGGTTTATATCGGAAGTCAACCAACTACACTCATAATACCCATTGAAACTGCTCAAGAGCATCGGTTAGGTATAAGAGTGAAATCTTTGGAGCATCCAAACACTTTTTTTGTTGACCGATATAAAACCATAAATGGTCAGGTAGACATAAAGGTAGGGATGCCTATTGCGCCTGAAAAAGTTGTCGTCGAGGTCTACAATCAGCCGATGTCTATGATGTCAATGAATGGAGGGTTTAGGGTTGGAAATATTATCCAAAAGCCTTTAGAGGCAATGCCCGAATGTATAAACTACTCCAACCCAAAAATTAAATCTGCTATTCCGTTTTTTTCTAAATTCAGCGCGATAGCAGGGTATTCAGACGCGGGAGATAAAGTTTATTATGATAAAACATTCGAGTATATCATTGTTTACAAAGACAGAATTTCAGAAGCCCCCGAAACTCCTGCCCGCATTCACGCTGAAAAGGGGTTCATTGAAGTTAGCGCGGAATACTTTCGGCAGTACAGCATACCTATGAGGATGGCTGTCCTGCTTCACGAATTTTCGCATTATTGGCTAAATCGAGATATAGATAGTGAGATAGAAGCGGACTTAAATGGTCTTGCTCTTTATTTATCATTGGGCTATCCAAGAATTTCCGCTTTTAATTCTTTTGTTAAGGTATTTATGAATGCGCCAACACAGCAGAATCACGAAAGAATGGAAATAATTAAAAAATTTATCGCTAATTTTGAATCAGGCAGTTTGCCCACATTTAAAGCACCATTGGCGGCACTTACGCCACAATGTCAAAAGCTGAGTTGATGGCATTTAAAACGAACATACGCGATTCTTTTTTACCCGCTGAGGACGCTTTTAGAGGTAGAGGTAAAAAAAGTGGCCTCAACCACGGAGGCCAATATGATGTTACATACATCGTCGATAATTTGAACAAAGGAGAAAAGAGAAGCACTCCAACGTCATCAAAGCCTAAAGCACCCAAAAGAGGAAGCAGACCATTTTTACAAAGCTCCCCTCCCGTAGCATCACCACGCCCTAAACGTGCTTCAAAAAGCGGAATGCGTAATGTGGTTGGTGTAGATGATGTTAGCGTTGACAATCAAAATTTTGTCAACCTGACAGGAGGAACGAAAGAAGATATTGAAAAAGGTCTTGCCAATCGGTCTTGTGTTAAAGGAACACAAGGCGATAATTGCAATGGCTATCACGCACAATGGCAAGCGAGTATAGGAAATTGCACGGCAAGCGTTATTTCAAGCGCCCGAAGTGTTCTTGAGAGGTGTGCGAGAGCGCAAGGTGGCGATGTGTCGTGGTGTACGTCAGGTTTGGTTCAATATAAAGGAGTCAGCAAAAAAAATCGTAGGCTCTATGTTCAAGAAATCTCAAAAAAGTGGTTGCGAGAGCTGAACAACGAAGTAGAAACTTGCATTGATAAAACGCAATCGGGCACAGACGGAGAAGATGGGCCACGAACAATTTATGGATGTATGGATGAGTCGGCTCTGAACTACAATCCCGAAGCCACGTATAATAGAGGGTGCGAGTACATAAATGAAAGTGATAACCCTGATGGAACGTTTCCCGATGATTCACAACAAAGCGACATTCAGGCGCAGTTGGATGTACTCTTTGACGCAGTAAAAGGTTTGGGACAAAGGCAAACTGAAATGCCATCCTATGATACAGATGGGGGATATGCTGACCCTTATTCTTCACCCCCCCTCCAAACAGCAGGAATTGGCGGTCCTATAAATCCTTTGCTTATCGGAGGAATCGTTCTTGCGGCGGGATTGGCTATTTTTCTTGTAAATCAACCCAAAAGAGGTATGGCAACTGCACCACCTCCCATTAAATAAAATTGATGGCATTTTCTCAAACGATAGACCAAAATGTATGGGCCAACTTGATGGAAAAAACTCCTTCAGGACAACAAGCAAAAACTAAGGTTTTGAACAAAAAGAAGTTTAAAAACTTTGAGAAAAATGGACATTACAAAAATGCTGACGGCAATTTAGTAAGGGCCAAATTCAAAGCCCCAATTAGAGATGCAGTCAAGGATTTAATTGGTTTTTGGCAACATAAAGAGGGAAGGCTTGATTGTCGTGCCTTGGACAATTCAATTTCAAAAGGAAATCAGCTTTTAGCTCTTTCGACTGAAAATCGAGATTCTTTCAATCAAAAAGTAGAAGGGGCTTGGAGTTCACCCGTTAAGCGCGATGCCAAAATAACCAACCAAAGAGGCAAGTATGCGGCTCAGATGTTGGCGCAATATACCGATGAGCTTCAACGAAAAAGTGATAGCGGGTGTCAAGTCAGCGGAGATAAGGAATTGGATTACGCTCAACAAGATTTGGACACGGCTTATGAAGGTTTAGGCGCTTCGCAAGGTTCTCCAACAGGAGGGGGATATGGTGGAGCGTATTCACCTGCTCAGGCAGGCATAGGAGGCAATGGGATAATTTTCCTTGCGCTCGGAGCTGTCGCCTTCGCTGTTTTAATGTTTGTCAAGGCCAAACAACCCGCACAACCGATGGCAGTTGCACCTGCCCCAACATCCCCCGCAGTATGATGAGAGATATGTTTGGTTTTGTTAGAGCGTCAGGTTCTATGGAACGGGAAAGGGATAGAAGCGGATTTTTCAAAGACGCGCCTGCTTCTCAGCCCTATATGATGGCATCAGGTAAAAGAAAATGTCCTTGTACGGGTTGTGACGGATTTCTCGCAGACGGATGGCGTTGTGCAATGTGTTGTAGCGAAAATGAGAAACAAGGCTCCCGTAGTGCATTCCAAAATGCTTGCGGTTGCGGAGCATAATTACATTCTTGTCCCTATATGACAAAAATAAAATCACAAAATGGCAACACGCACGAAGCAATCTTGTAGATAAGAAGAAAATTAGGGAAATAAGGGTCAGCAAGTTGAAATGGAGCTTGCAGAAGATTTCTGATAAAAGCGGTGGCGATTAACCATCGCTTTTGCTTTGTGACAAACTGGAAATGAATAAAAATTATTCAGTATTTTTATTGCGTAATTCCTTTAAAAACAAAAACTATGGATAACAGAAGATTTATGTTCAAAAATATGCACCACGGAATGGCGGGTCGCAAAGGTTTCCGCGCTCAATCAGGTGTTGGTGCTTCCTCTAATTTCTACGATTTAGGTAGAGAAGCGGCTGAAGCGGCCTTCGTAAGCGGAGGTGTTCAAGGACTCCTCGCGTTCCTCGCAGGATTCAATGCTTCTTCATACCAATAAGAAGCAGTCCTTTTAACAGCATTTTTAAGCACATATGCCCCTAAAAGCACCTAATCTTACGCGGGAGCAAAAGCTCTGCGCCAATGTCCCCAATAAGTTCGCTAACGCGACAAAATGGGCGCAATGGCATACAGACCTTAAAAATTGTTTCGGCAAGGAAGGCGCTAATTCTTTATGGGTTCAGGCTTGGAATGCTTATGGGTCGTCAAGTCCAAGTGCCAAAAACAGCAACCTTGTTCAATATATGTCCTCCCAAGGTGTCAATATTTCCGATTCCTTAGGAGATAAGGCTGTTCTTTTTGGTAGTGGCATTTCGAGCTTTTTTGGTGGATATGCAAAATTCGGGAGAGCAATGACTTTTCTGCTCGCGGGTGGAATAAGCGTTGCTTTCCTCATTTTGCTGTACAACATTGTAGCCAACCCCGAAAAGGCAAAGCAATCGCTTGGTGTAATAACCGAGGGTGCGATGCTTGCGACTCCACAAGGTAGAATCGCATCGGGTGCTACAAAAGCCTTACCACAATGACACAGAAACAGATAAGAAATATCTTCCTGTCCGTTGGTTGCATCGCGGTAGGCGTGACTGCTTTTGGAATGCGTAGAAAGAAAAATTACGCATTTGATTTGGTGCAGGAGGAAATCCAAAAAATCGGACCTCAGTTTAATCCTGATTCTGATGCAACTTCGCAAATTGGGGGAAGCACCATCGGTTGTAATCTTAGCAACAGCATACTTGACGATGCGTTGGACAGCTTAGAAAATTCAATGTATGGCTATTGGTTCGAGCTTGGATTTGGTACGAAAGAGCAAAAGATGCAAGATACCATTGAAGGGCTTGGATGTGTGCCCTGTTTGAATAAGGTCAAAGCTAAATACAACGAAGAAACAGGACGATTATTGATGGTTGATTTGAGGGCAGAACTTAGCGGTGATGACCTGACCGATTTTAACTTGAAAATTGCCCAATTAACGGCACAATGCAGATGAAAAAAGACGGAATATATTTAATTGGAGGATTAGCAGTTGGAGCTGTTCTTTTCTATGTGTTCAAAGACCAAATTATGGGCTTGACCAAGAGTGAGAAGTCCTCTGATGAAGAGTCATCCGTCCCTCCTGTAACAACGGCAGGTATTGGTCAAATTCCACAGCCATCGGGGTCTATTAGTGGGGGTTATATGAATACAGGGATTGGCGCACCTAACGAGGTTATGCAAGGTCAAACCGAACAAACGCAGGTTGAGGCAGAACCCATTTTGCCCTATGCTTTAACTCCTATTGACCCGTCATTAGAAAGCTCTTCAGCATATACTGACCTTTTTGGTGGATGCGATTTCCCGATTGTTGATAGTGCGGAAAGCGTGTGTGTTCAGCGCGTTCAAGATGCCTTGGACATTGACACAACAGGACTCTTTGACGAGCCAACACAACAAGCTGTCGATGATTATATTGAAAAATTGCCCAATCGCTCAGAAAACTTTGGAAGATTCACAAGAAATGGATGTATCGAATTTGACCCAATAACGAATAAGACGACAAATGTTTGTGGCTTGAACCACGACCAATACCTCGACATCTTATTCCGAATGGGCATTCCCTTAAACGAAACTTACGATGACTGATGCTTACAAATACAAGAATTTTGTAGGGGATAGCACGCCTACGATGTCCGTTGACCTCAACTTGGACAGAGCAGACAATTTTGTCAATCAATCAGGCTTTTCAGACATCGAAGCTCTTCTCGAAGGATATGGCGGTGAGGTTCAAACCTTTGAGGGGACAGGTACAGATGGACAGCCCTATGTGATTACAGGGCGTGGCGGTGGCGATTTAACACAAAACGACCTTATCACCCAACTTCAAGAGGGAGGAGCTGTCAATACCCCGACAAACTCCATCCAACAGCAACAAGAACTTCTCGAAAAACTTCAAAGGAAGCAGAGGCGACAGCAGGGCGCGTCAAGTTTTTTGTCGGGTTTACAGAAAGGTTTAGGACTGCTCGGAAGAGGACAACAACAGCCCCAACAGCAACAGCAGACAGCTACCGCTGAAAAAGCAGGGTTTGTCCCCTCCGATGATGGGGGAAATGATTGGCAAAAGTACGTGCTTTTTGGATTGCTTGGAATTGGAGCAATCGTATTGATTATGAATATGAGTAAGAAAGAGGGAGAACCCGTAGTCGTTGTTCCTCCAAGCCCATCAACCGCAAAATAAATTGAAGGTAACTTCAACATATAAATATTTTGTAGGGGACACCACCTCTACTCCCTCGTCTGATTTGAATTTGGACAGAAGGACTGATTTTGTCAATCAGGTCAATTACGACCCTGATGAAATTTTTGATTTCGACAATATATTGGCGCAAACCTATACGGGCATTTCACCCGAAAATCAAGTAGTTATAGACCAAACCATTCTCTTGCCTGAGGCAGAAGTCGTTGGATATGCGAGTAGCGGTGCAAGCAAGGACGACCTTCAAAAAACCCTCGATAAACTTAAAAGAAAGGAGCGAAGAAAGGGCGCAGGTCAGGGGTTTTTGGCAGGCTTAGGTCAGGGACTGAATTTGAATCTTGGCTCATCGCCTCAGGCTGTGTCACAGCCAATAGCTCAAACGCAGGCGACTACAAATTATGAACCGCAAAACGCAGGGTTTTCTTTTCAAAAAGAACAAGGAAATTGGCAACTTTACTTGTTGTTAGGACTTGTGGGGTTATCATTGATAATCTTTGGAATTAACACCAAAAAATCAAAATCAGCCGCAAAAGATGAATTTATTGACTCTACGGCAGAATTGAGAACGAAATGAATAAAGGACAAGTAATATCTCTTCTTGCCGTAGTTGGATTGACTATTGGTCTTGTTATATATGTTCAAAAGCAATCTCAAAGATTGTATATGATGGACTACGAGTTCAAAAATGTTAAGATTCAAGGAATTGCCTCACAAGCGATTACATTTTCGTTTGACTTGGAATTGACCAATACAAGTGACCTCGATGTAAAGGTCAAAGATGTTAATTTCAGCGTCTTGTGGAACAACAAAAAAATAGGAAAAGTAGAGAGTAGGCAGGCATATTTGATACCAAAGAGGACGACCAAGGCTTTACCATTGGTTCTAACAATAAGCCGTTCCGAGGTTAGTGAAGCCGTGGGTGATGCCCTGTCGTCTTTACAGGATTTTGTACAGGGCGTAGTCAAAGTTACGGGTACGATGAATATTTCGGCAGATTTCTTCACAATAAATCAATTCCCCTTTGATTATGAAGACACCGCATCTAATTTAGTCGGATATTCAATTTCATCTGTAACCTGATTAAAAATGAACGATTTCATCAAGGACATCGCAATGAGCGAAACCAAATCAATATTTAAAAAGGCACTGGTCAATTTTGCAAAAAAAAATGAAGTTACCTGCCCTGAGAATCAGCTTTTGATAAGAGCAAGTAACGAAGGAGCGCCTTACTATACATACTGCATTGCTTTTGATGAAAAAAAGCGTGTCACCTTTAAAGATGTTCTTGGCGTAAAGGTTGATTTTAAAAATAGAGAACAGATTGCAGAACCATTCATTACCAAGACAATAAATCGACTCAGCAATAAGCACGAATGCCAAAACGAAGATGTGAAAATCTACGCTTGCACATTTGACGCAAAAGCCAAAGACATTTACCTGTTTGGTTATATTAAAAATCAAAAAATCGGACAAATAAGTTTCGATTGGTTATTTAGCTAAATCATATGCCAATAGATATTTTAGGAAACGAAATTTTTACCCAAACATTGACGGGTAGTGGCTCATCTGAATCGTTAAACATAACAGAAGATGATGGGGTAGGGACGATTTCTGTGTTGTGTACAAGCTCGACATCAGGAACAATTTTAGGCGGTGCAACAATAGATGGAAAGGCATCAGAAGCCATTTCTGTCGCAGAAAATAACTCACTTACAATTTCAGCTACATCAGGAAAGACGCTCGGCACTTTGACGATTACAGCGCCTGATGGATGTACGTTGTTGGTAGTAGCAAATCAAGGATGATGACTAAAATAGAAATACGCAAAAATTTAATCGGAATGCTCGCGGTGTCCCTGTCTTTTGCTCTTGGGTTTACCTTATATGAGGCTTTTAAAACTGCTGATTTAGAAGATTTAAGGACAAAAAAACAAGGCTCTAAGCCTTCTCCTACCATCAAGCCAAAGCCTTCCCAAACGGCAAAAAATTTGTCAGGCGATAGAATGAGAGTTGGCAAAAATAGAATGAAAGAATTTAGCGGCCACGGACAAGCTGTTTCAGATAATGTATCGAATAATCAAAAGGTATCTTCCAATAAGCAAATGATTCAATCGGCCCCTTTATCTGAAATGCTTGCTTGATGAATAAAAAAACAAAAAAAAAGCTGATTTTAGCAGGACTCGCGGCAATAGCTTCGGGTGGCATTATCTATGCCATTAAAAAAGGGGAGGAAGAGGAAGAAACGGAAAAAAGTGGAGAAGGCTCTGACCCGATAGTTGTCGGCCCACCAACAGGAAGCGGTGACGTAAACGACTTAGGGGTTGGCACAGCCGAAGATGACATTTTTGGCGGTGGTGGGTCAGGAGGCGGAGGCGGAGGCGGAGGCGCAGGCGGAGGTGCTAATATGACTCTGTGCCGTGGCCTCGACGAAGAGGGCAACGAAATAGCTGAATTGGTCAATGCAGGTGAGGCGTGTCCCGAATCTGCGCCTTTTTCCGATGATATTGAATGGGATGACTTTTTATACGACAGCTTCAACTGCTTCGCTTACGACGAGGAGAATGAGCAGGTTGTAGCTCAGGAGAAAGATTTTACAGAGGTTTGTGCGGAAGATTATCCCGATTTCCCCTTTGAAACTTTGTCCTCAGCTCTGACCTATGCCCAAGACCCGTCTGCATTTGATGGATGTACCGACCCCGAAGCTCTGAATTACGACGAAGAGGCTATGATGGACGATGGTTCGTGCATTATGGAGGGGGATGAAGTTCAAGGATGTACTGATGAAAATGCTTTGAATTTCAATGAGTTTGCAAATGTCGATGATGGCTCTTGTGAATTTGGCATCACTCGCGATGAAGTAATCAATGTGATGGAGGATTGTGATGTCGCAGTTGATGTTGCAATGCAAGTTCAAAATATGCAGTCGATTGACTTGATTGATGGAGTAGAAATTCTGTCTGTTGATGAAGTGAATGATTTGCTTGGCTTCCAATGCTACGATGATTTGGGGCAAGTAATCCAAGCTGAAACGGAAGGCGAAGGTGAAGGTGAAGTTCAAGAAGAAGAAGAACTCGAACCAATTTTAGGGTGTACTGATTCTACCGCTGACAACTTTAACCCTGACGCAACGGAAGATGACGGCTCGTGCATCTTTGATACGGCTGTGCTTTCAGGGTGTACTGACCCAACTGCGACGAACTTTGATGAAGATGCAACAGAAGATGATGGAACGTGCATTTATGATGTAGTTTACGCCCCTGAAACAAAAACGTGCTACTATTTTAATGATGATGCCGTCATTATGGAAGCAACTTTTAACTTGTTGCCTGATGAATCGTGTTGGGAAAACGTTGACCCCATCTTTAACATTGCAGATATTCCTACGATAAGAAACGGCTACTTCGATTCCTTCGACGATGCGGTTTTTTATTTGCTGGGGATAGAGGGCGCAGACGTGTCCCAACAAGAGTGCGCGATATTCGATGAAACGTTGCCCTATCCTGATAGCGTAAGTTATTCTCCGCTTTCGGAGGAATATGCCTCGTGCGATTTAGAATATGGGAATAGCATTCCCGTTTCCGAAGGTCAGGAAGCCCAAATAGAGTTATATGGCAATGCCATCCACGAAGAGTGGTTGCTGACCCAAACTACGCTTTGTTATGGCTACAATATGGATGGTGTTTTTGAACAAGACACTCCTCTGCTTTCAGCGGGTGCTGAATCCTGTACGGAGGTCGGTTTGTTCGACACTTATGAAGACGCAGAATCAGCCTTTGCAAATGAATTTGTAAATGAAGCAAGCGATGAGCTTGTCGGGTATATAGATAGTTCTTATGTCGTTCAGAATTTGGTAAATGATTGTCCGTTCACCACGAATACGGATGCCACGGGCCTTTTAGGGTTGACCATAACAGATGGCGCATTTCTTATAGATGATGTAAATAGTATTATTGGTTATCAATGTTACGACTCGTCCACAGGCTTACCTGACCCGCCACCTGAGAGTGATTTTGGGTGTACAGACAACCAAGCGTTGAACTATGACTCGTCAGCCGTGCTTGACAGCGGATTGTGCCAATATCCTGAGCCTTCAGTTATTACTGAGGACGATGGCCTAATCTCTATTCCTGTGGGCATAATTACAAGCGAAGAGTTGGCGGCGGGAATCAATAATTGTCAGGGAATTTCAATCTTAGATATTCTTTCTTCTGCTGATGCTGTAACAGGTACTTGGGGCGAAGGATATATCATAGATGATGTAAATAATATTATTGGATATGCGTGCTTTGATGAAAATGCACAGCCAACGGGAACACCACCCATCTCTCCAACTGAAGATTTTGGAAATACCTCGGCAGAAATTGACGCTGTAATGCCCAATTTGGAAGGTTTAATGTTATCAGAAAGTTTAGGATATTGCCCAACGTTTAACTTTAATATGCTTGCATCTTTGTCGCCAAATTCATCTGTGGCAGAGATAAACGAAATCCTTGGTGATACTTGCTTTGATGGTGAAACGGGACTCAATATGTATTATGACCCACCTGAGCCAACGAGTGATATTCTTGGCGCAAGCGAGGCGATGGACACCTATTTGATATGTCTTGGTCCTAATCCCCTTGACCCTACGAGTGCGGTTACTCTGAATACTGCGATGTACCCAATGCCGCCAACCGAGTTCAACACGATTATTGGCTTCCCTTGTTTGGACATTGAGTCGGGTGCAGTAATAAACACGTTAGGTGAAACAATGCCATCTACAACAAGTGGCGATGACCAATCGCAAATTTCCGTCGCACCTGACGTGTCTTCTGAGCCGAGCGATTTGAGTTCTGATTTTGATATTGTTGATGACGCAGGAGTTCCTCCAACTTCTGTGGTGGGTGGTACTTCCGAAGAAAATATTGAAGAAAATGACTTAAATTCGCTCGCAAGTAGGGGTTCAAAAAACTTCAGCGGAAGGCGCATCGAAAATGGGGGTTGTTTAGACCCTATTGCTTTGAATTATGACGAATCTGCTGAATTTGATAACGGGATTTGCACCTATTTAGTTTAATGAACAAGAAAAATAAAAAAATATTGCTCATTGGTGGCGCTGTTCTTACGGCAGGCGCGGCTGTATATCTGATTACTCGTAAAAAAGACGAGGAAGAATCGGATGAGAAAAATATTGATATGCCTATGCCAACCGACACGCCAATACCCTCACCTGATGTTGACTTTGGCCCACAAGATGTTGTGGGATGTACAAACGAAACTGCCTCAAACTTTAATCCAAATGCAACTGCTGACGATGGCAGTTGTGTTTTCGATTCTGCACCCGTATCGGAGATTAAATATGGATGTACTGACCCTGATGCCAACAACCACGACCCAAGCGCAACAAACAATGACAATAGCTGTTTGTACAATTTTGGGTGTACAAATACATCGGCTGAAAACTTTGATGGAGAGGCGTTCTTAGACGATGGTACTTGTGATTTTGGGATTGCACCACTACCTGAATCTCAGGTTATTTATGGCTGTTTGGATGAATTGGCGAGCAATTTCAACCCAAGCGCAACCAATGCAGACAATTCCTGTTCGTATTTAGAAGGTTGTAAATTAGCAGGCGCGGCAAACTATAATGCTGACGCGATGATTGACGATGGCTCTTGTGTCTTTTCATCAACCCTCTTTGTTGATGGCGCAACTGCCAATTTAGCGGTACAATCCGTCTGCCCTCAGTTCTATGCGGGGAATTTGTTGCTGACTCTTCTCAGCAAGACATATCCAATGACCACGGGAGAGCTAAACGACATTCTTGGTCAGGATTGTATGCCTACCATTGAGCCGTTATCTCAATTTACTGCGGAAGAAATTTATGGCATTGGTGGATGTACCGATACGAGTGCATTGAACTATTCTGAAACGGCCAACTACAACAACGGCACTTGTAATTATGATAATTATGGTTGTACGAATCCGAATGCGACCAATTATGACTCATCAAAAGAATATGATGATGGTTCGTGTGTTGGATTTGAGGTGGCAAGTGATGGACCCAACTCAGTAAACCCTGAGGTTTTTTACGGCAAGGGTGGATGCCCTGACACCACAGCGGATAATTATGACGATACGGCTGATTACAACGATGGCACGTGCTTATATGACCAAAATTATGGTTGTACCAATGTAGATGCAAGCAACTTCAAAGACACAGCTCTTTATGATGATGGTTCTTGTACGGGCTTGGGATTGCCTTTGGACACTCCTGATGTCATAACCGACATTGAATCGGCTTATGGAAAAGGCGGGTGTACAGATAGTACCGCAGACAATTTTGATGATACATCTGACTTCAATGATGGTTCGTGTCTATATGACCTGAACTATGGTTGCACCAATGAATTTGCAGACAATTTCAAAAACACCGCGATTTATGATGATGGCACGTGTTATGGAATTGGCTTGGAAACGCTTGCCCCGCAACTTTACAGCCCCGAAGACTATGGAATTGGGGGATGCACCGATGATACTGCCTCAAACTTCTCAGATACAGCCGTATATAATGACGGAACGTGCAATTACTCAACGTATGGATGCACAAATCAATTTGCTTCTAATTTTAAAGAAGATGCCCTTTATGACGATGGGAGCTGTATTGAATTAGGTGAACCTCTCGTCACCCCAACTTCTTATGACCCTAACACGGCTTACGGAGTTGGTGGATGTACTGACAGCACCGCCTTCAATCACAATTCAAGCGCGACTTACAACGATGGCTCGTGCGACTACATAAACTATGGATGTACAAATCCTTTAGCCTCCAATTATGACCCATCGAAAGATTATGATGACGGAAGTTGTTTAAATCTTGGGTTGCCACTAAGCACTCCCGAAACATACGACCCCGCCACTGCATATGGCGTTGGTGGATGTACGGATTCAACAGCTTTGAACCACAGCTTGACAGCCGATTACAACAATGGTTCTTGTAATTATGATAATTATGGCTGTACCAACCCTGCGGCTGAAAATTACGATGCGTCAAAGGAATTTGACGATGGTTCGTGTACGGCTGTCGGATTTGAATTAGATACGCCTGTGGCCGTTGATTTTGAAGTAGCATATGGCATTGGTGGTTGTACTGACCCAACAGCTTTGAACCACAGCTTGACAGCCGAGTACAACGATGGTTCTTGTAATTATGATAATTATGGGTGTACCAACCCTTCGGCTGAAAATTACGATGCGTCAAAAGAATATGACGATGGTTCTTGTGTTGGGGTTGGGGTTGAATTGAACACGCCAACTTCAGTTGCGCTTGAAGAAGCATATGGTGTTGGGGGCTGTACGGACCCAACAGCAGGTAATCACAATCCTTCCGCGTTCTACAACAATGGTAGTTGCGATTACTCAGAAACTTATGGATGTACCAACGATGCCGCAAGCAACTTCAAAGACACAGCTCTTTATGATGATGGTTCTTGCGAAGATTATGTCATTGAGCAAGTTGGCCCTGTGGCGGTTGATTTTGAAGAGGCATATGGTATTGGAGGATGTACGGATTCAACGGCTTTGAACCACAACCTAAATGCAACATTTAATGATGGTTCTTGTAGCTATTTAAACTATGGATGCACCAACCCAAGCGCAACGAACTACGATGCGTCAAAAGAATACGACGATGGTTCTTGTATAGGCTATGACGCCGAGCTTGAAACACCCGAAGCATTTGCTCCCCAAGACATTTATGGCATAGGAGGCTGTACGGATAGCACCGCCTTTAATTGGAATCCTGTTGCGGATTACAACGATGGAAGCTGTAATTATGATAATTATGGTTGCACCAACCCAAGCGCAACGAACTACGATGCGTCAAAAGAATTTGACGATGGTTCGTGTACAAACGTTGGCATTCCGATTCAAACTCCTGAAGCCTTTGCTTTGGAGGAAGCCTATGGCGTGGGTGGATGTACCGATGGTACAGCGACCAACTTCAACCCCGAAGCTAACTACAACGACGGCGGGTGTGATTATGGAAATTATGGTTGTACAAATCCTACTGCGACCAACTATGATGAGTCAAAAACCTTTGACGATGGTTCGTGCTATGGCTACGATTTGCCAACGGACGCTCCAACTTCAGTTGCGCTTGAAGAAGCCTATGGTATTGGAGGCTGTACAGACCCAACAGCAGGTAATTACAACACCTCTGCACAATACAACAATGGTGGTTGCGATTACTCAGAAACTTATGGATGCACCAACGATGCCGCAAGCAACTTCAAAGACACAGCTCTTTATGATGATGGCTCGTGCGAAGATTATGTCATTGAGCAAGTTGGTCCCGTAGCGGTTGATTTTGAAGAGGCATATGGTATTGGAGGATGTACCGACCCAACAGCCTTGAACCATAATGAAGATGCAACTTTCAACGATGGTTCGTGTAGTTATTTAAACTATGGTTGTACGAATCCGAACGCAACGAATTATGATGCGTCCAAAGAATATGATGACGGCTCGTGCGAGAACTACGAATTGCCGATAAATACGCCAACTTCTTATGAAGCTGAACAGGTTTATGGAATAGGTGGGTGTACTGACCCAACTGCCTTTAACCATAGCCAAACGGCAGAATATAATGATGGAAGCTGTAATTATGATAATTATGGTTGCACAAATTCGTTGGCAGAAAACTATGATGAAACGGCAGAATTTGATGATGGAAGTTGTATCAATATTGGTGAACCTATTGCAACACCAACTGCTTATGACCCGAATACCGAGTATGGTTTAGGTGGTTGTACCGATGAAACGGCAGACAACTACAATTTCTTAGCGCAGTTCAACGATGGTTCTTGCTCTTATGTCATAAATTATGGTTGCACGAATGAAATTGCCACCAACTTTAAAGACACAGCCATTTATGATGACGGAACTTGTATCGGCTTTGATTTGCAACTTCAAACGCCTATTGCAGTTCAACCGCAAGAGCAATATGGCCTTGGGGGATGTACGGATGATACGGCAATCAACTATCAGTCGTCGGCATCATTTAACGATGGAACTTGTAGCTACCTCAATTACGGATGTACCCTTCCAACTGCGAGTAATTACAACCCGATTGCGACTATTGATGACGGCTCGTGTGCGAGCTTCGATGTGCAACTTCAAACCCCCATTGCAGTTCAGCCGCAAGAAGAGTATGGATTAGGAGGATGTACAGACCCGAATGCAGAAAACTACGATTCCAACGCGGCTTGGAATAACAACACTTGTCAATACGGGGTATTTGGATGTACTCAGGAAGGTGCGGCAAACTTCAAGTTTAATGCCTCTAATGATGATGGCTCTTGTGTTTTCGACACGACAATTATTCAGGATTACTCTTTCCTCATAGGAGCAATGGAGGAAATATGTCCGCAGAACGTTTTCAATGTTCTTGCAAGTGCGTCTGACTGGGATTATCCATTGACCACAGCTCAGGCCAATGCTCTCATCGGTTCAGCCTGTTTCCCAACATTTACCCCTATGAGCGTCCCATCTGTTGACACCACAACAGAATATCCACAGGGTTGTACCGACCCACAAGCGGACAACTACGACCTAAATGCGGTCATCGACGATGGTTCGTGTGATTTCGGTGAGCAAATTGGTTGTACTCTTCCAACAGCTCTCAACTACAAAGACACGGCCATTTATGACGATGGAAGCTGTGATTTTGGAGAGCCAATTTATCAGCTTGAAGGTGTTGACCCTGATACCGAATACATATTCGGATGTACAGACACTGACGCAGACAACTTCGACATAAGTGCAGACATTGACGATGGAAGTTGCAGTTTTGATTCGTTATTTGGATGTACAGATTCGAGCGCGGTAAACACCAAATCGGGCGCTATTTATGATGATGGGTCTTGTGAGTTTGAACAGCCTATTTATCAGCTTGAAGGTGTTAATCCTGATACTGAATACACATTCGGATGTACAGACCCTAATGCAGACAACTTCGACATAAGTGCAGACATTGACGATGGAAGTTGCAGTTTTGATTCGTTATTTGGATGTACAGATTCAAGCGCGACAAACACCAAAGAGGGCGCCATTTATGATGATGGGTCTTGTGATTTTGAAGAGCCTATTTATCAGCTTGAAGGTGTTGACCCTGATACCGAATACACTTTGGGATGTACAAACCCAAATGCAGACAACTTCGACATAACTGCAAGCATAGATGACGGGTCTTGTCTGTTTGATTCGCAATTTGGATGTACAATAGAGGGTGCATTGAACTACGATGCAAGTAAGGAGGTTGACGATGGTTCGTGTTCATTCACGATGGCCGCATTTGAGGCCGAAGATGTTGTCTACGGGTGTACTTATGAGCAGGCGACAAACTTCAATCCGAACGCCACAAATGACGACGGCTCTTGTTCCTTCACGTCTGAATCGTGTTCTTTTGAATCTGATTTAGGCACTCAACCGACACAAGGCACGATAGGAACACAAACACAAAATCCCGATAATATTATCGGGGGCGAACTTGGCTTAGGATGAACCCAAATTTAGCATCGACATATGTTGCACAATCGCCGAAGAGAACGGGACTTTTAATCTTCGGGGTCACAACGCTTGTTGTGGGTTTGGCTTTTGTTGTCAAATATCTCGTAGAAAAGGACAGAAAAGATGCAGGTTATCCTGATATTGGTGAAGACACGTTATCGGTTTATCAACCGAATGCAACGAGCATAGGTAGTTTGTTGGACGAACTGACCGCGTTCGGTCAAAGTCAGCAATCTCCTTCGGTGGCACAAATTCCTGAGAATATCGGTTGCAATCAAAAGTGGAACAAATTGCAGGAGGTGGATAAATTTAATCCATCCAACAACATCAATAAATGTGGTTTGGGCGTGTATGAATTTCAAGATATGCTAATCGAAATGGGATATTTGACGGAAGCTGATGGCAGATACGGCACAAAAACACTACTTGCGCACAAGCAATGGTTGACGACAAGCGATTAAAAGAGGAAAAAAATGAGTTTTGTAAATGACCAAATGAATGTATTGGTAGGAGGGTCAAATGACTTTCCGCAACGTGCGTTAAATGAAACATACGCGAATGAAGCTCCCCTTGCATTTGCGCCATCGGCAGGCCCAAAAGAAAAAAAATATAAACAGGTGGTAGAGGCACAAAAATCGTCGGTGGACGAAATTAAAGAGGAGCTACAAAATGTAACTGACCGCTTGGATAAGATGGAAAGTGAAAATGTCGAGCCTGCACGTCAAAAAGGAGCGAAAGGTTGGTTCAAAACGCATAGAAAAAAAATACAAACGGGTGTTCTTATTGGATTTGCTTTGTATGCAGGCTATCGTTTGTTTTTAAAAGACCGATTTAATTTTAAATTTGGTATGGGTGGACATACTCCTGAGCCTATGCCATCCTCTATGGGTATGGAATCAGGCGGTGAAATCGGTAGTGCGGATATTTAATGTCAGCCTCACAGCGAAATAGAGAAGCGGAAGCGATTATTGAGCTTCAATTCCCCATTCCTTCCAAAATTTCTTGCGAGGAATTAGTGAATTTGAATGCCTTGATGAACGCAGAAAAAACTCTGCTATCTAATGAAGTCGTTGTAAGAAGGGGTAAAGAGCGAAAATTAGCTGAAGCTAAACTTTCAGCTCTTGCTCGACAACGCAAGCGCCTTGATGAGATATTTGTATTAAAAAAGTGTGCTGAATTAGAGCAGGTTGCCATTGAGAAACAACAGCTCGATTTAATTGCTTCGATGCGAGAGGATAAGAATAAGTCGTTGGACACTCGGACATTTGACGACAGAACACTTTTGTTTATTGGGGCGATTACAATTATTGCCTTAGGTGGGGCATATTATCTCAGAAAACGTGGATGATGTCGTCAAAATATTGGCCGAGCATATTGTTGAGAGGAAATCAGATGTAATTCGCGCTCTCAATAATTCGGGAGGTAAAAACTTGCCTTTTTCAGCAAGTATTATGGAAGTCAACTATGCAGTTGGCGACAACCTTTTTAATCGCGAGTTCCACGAGGAGGTAGCTTCTCAAATTTTTTCAGATTATAGAAATCAAAGTGGGCCACCACCACCCCTTCCTACCGATGCCGTTTCTTCGGGAACAGGAGGCGGAGGTGCAAATCCGATTGCATATGTAATCAAGATTGTAGAGGTTGGAGCAAATCTTTTTGTTGCCAACAAGCAGGCACAAAATCAACTTGCCGCGATGGAAGCAAAAGCCAATCTCGAAGCTCAACGCATTGAGGCCGAAGCTGACATCGCACAGCAAAAAGCAAAGCAAGAATTTGCCTTTAATCTTTTGAAAGCGCAGAATCAAGACCCGCAACAGAGAACGACCCAAAACATTATTTTGTTATTGGGGACTATTGGTTTTTTAGGATTAGCATACTATGTCACAACGAGAGGCACTACACAAAAAATTAGCTGAATTAGGGGCTTTACGCATCGTTCAGGAACGCGATGAGGTCGTGGGCTTTTTGCGTACCCGAACAAATCGTTTCGTGCCCAACGATATTGACAATCAAAGCATCGCAAATATTTTGGTGGATATGGTGTTTAGTCCTGACGAGCAGGAAAAAAGCATAAAATTGATTGTTGGTGAAGATGAGTATTTAAATGTTGCAGGGATTGTTATAGTGGGTTTGGTTTTAACCGCAATAGGCTCTACTGCAAGTGTGGTAAAAGGAGTTCGCGTCAGCCAAGAGGCAAGAGAAAGTGCTATTTCAGGTCTTACACAAGAACAAATCGACCTTGACAAGCAGATGCTTGAAAATCGTAAACAAATGTCGCAGGCATTCTTGACGGAGCTTTTGCGAAACGAGCAAGAGGTCCAAGAGAAAACCCGTGCCGCACTTGCCTCAGAAAGACAGCAGAAGATAATTTATTTGCTTATTTTTATAGCAATTTTAGTGACGGCTTTTTCGCTCATAATAAATAAGAAATAATGTCAATATCGTCAATAGGTAATTCGGTTTCTTCAGCTTTTACGACGTGTTGGCAAAATTGTCCCTCGACGGGAAGCGTTTCTATTTTTGGCAATAAGTGTCCTTCGGACTACCCCAACTCCACACGGCCTAATTGCACCATTAACACCTGTTATTCAAACTGCCCAAACGTTACTTCTATTCAGACTTACGGGGCGTGTCCTTCAAATTGGCCTAACACAATCGAACCTGAGTGTTACACACCTGACGATGCCATCCTAACGGAACTGAATGAAGTATCGCCTCAAGAAGAAGGTTTCGTTCCAAGCGAAGAGAATAACAACATCACATCAGATTCAGATGGCGGCAAAGATGAGGGTGAATTTGTGCCGTCAATTCTTACTTGTCATTCGGGTTGTCCAAATTCAATGTCGGTGGCAATTTTTGGTAATAAATGCCCTGATGCGTACCCATACATTACTAAACCCGATTGTGGACAGCAAAGTGACCCACTCCAAGAGGCATTTATTGAGCAATTAGAGCAACAGATAGCTATACAACAGCAGGCAATGCAAGATTTGGTTGATGCCCAAGCCGCAGGGTCTTCTGAAAATCAACAACAAATTCAAGCCTTACTTGATTTAATCAACTCACAGCAAGTACAAATTTCTCTTGCACAACAGAGCAGTCAGGGGCAGGACCAAATAGACGCACTTGAAAGTCAGCTTGCTTTTCTTGAACAAGCCCTTTTATCTGCAAATAATCAGTCTACTGAAGATGATAATTCTGAATCTATTTCGCAAATAACGGAGCAATTTTCGTCATTACAAGAGCAACTAATAAGGCAACAGGAACAATATCAACAAGATTTATTTGACCGACAATATTCTGCTGACACGCAAAAAGCAGGTTTTGGAGATGTGCCTGTTTGGGCCATAGTCGGGGGTATTGTTATGGTTGGTCTTATCACATTTATAGCAACGAAAAAATAATATGGGATTACCTTATACTCCACAATATTGCACCTTTGACGGGCTACCTGATTTTGCAGGAAAAAATACTCAAGGATTCGTGACAGGAAGCGCGGATAGAAAACAACACGTCAGAGATGCTTTGAGATTTCAAACTTGTTTTAAGACAAGCGATTATCGTGGCTCGCGCCCTTTTTCTCAATCGGGATGTTCCTTTAGTGCCCTCGATGCTGTCGCGCAAGACCAATGTTGTCATCCTGTTGTCAAAAACGCACTTGAGAAACTTTTAAGAATTGTAGAAGACAGAGGATTACAGGGGTCTTCGATTTCTGACAGCAAATTATCCTCTTTGATGAATAGGTGTATCTACTCTTGGTCAGACATAGACCTGAGGTCAGATGCGAACAAGGACAAGGGTGAAAAGCAAAGGGTCGTGCGCTATTGTGCTGAAAAAGCGTCCGATTATTACAACGAACTGCATCAGGCATATTCAGCTTGTCGTTCACGAATAAGCCCTGCTAATTTTGATGAGATAAGTACAAATGAGGTCAACGGATGTATGGATGAAACAGCCGTAAATTATGACCCAACTGCAACAACAAGCGTTGGCATCGGGGGATTTTGTGAATATGCTGACGATAATCAATGGGGTGCAACCAACGACTATGGAGATACAAAACCTGACCCTGCGACTGACAGCTTTGGGGATGAGGTAAGCGTTTATGTTGATGACGATAAAGGTGATTATCAAACGAGCCAACAAGTCAATTCACTCACGTGTTGGTCAGCTTGCCCCAATCCTATGGGCCGTAGCTTCCTAAATGGTCAATGCACATCGGAATTTCCTTTTGATGAAAAACCAATGTGCGGTGGAGAGAATGAAAACCTTTCGCTTGATGCTTTGTCTGCACGTATTGCTGAAATAGCAGAATTGTTAGCATCACAAGGTCAGCCTCAAACTTCAAATCAAGATAGTGAAATTATTGCTTTGCGTTCAGAGCTTGAATATCTACAAATTCTAATGCAAGAAAATCAAGGTGGAAGCGGGTTTACTGACCCTTTGCCCGAACCTCAAAAAGCAGGTTTCGGAAATATTGCACCGTGGGCTATTTTTGCAGGCGTGGCAGTCGTAGGTCTTATCATAGTTTTGAGCCGAAGACCTGCTACACAAGCCATTCCTGCTGTTTAAATGAAATCGGATGGCATATCGGATAACAGATTACACCAAGAAAAGAGCGAAAACTCTTGGTGTGGAAGTGAAGCCTTCAAAAACGAAGGGAAAAAAAATAGATGTGTTCAAGGGGGGTGTGAAAATTGTAAGTGTGGGAGGGGCGGGGTACAAAGATTACCCAACTTATATGAAGTTAGAGGCTCAGGGGAAAGTCCCCAAAGGGACAGCAAAAAAGAGAAGGAGGCTGTACAAAATTCGACACAAAAACGATAAGGATGTCAAAGGAACAGCAGGTTATTACGCGGACAAACTTTTATGGTGATTATTTAGTATTTTAGCAAAAAACCAATAAAATGGATAGTAGAATCAAAAGCAAATTAAAGCGTGCAACAGCACAGCGAGAATTGCAAAAGAAAAGATTGGCAGGTGGACGCTCAGGAGCTATGGCAGGCGGTGCTATGATGAATGCTTCGGGAGCAACAACAGCATTTCAAAGACCCGCAGGTGATTTCGCCAATCAATCAGGAAAGCAAAAAAGACAAGGCTCAGTTGCGGCTTCTATGCTAACACCCTTTCTATAATGGCTAAGAGAAAAATGAATGCCTTTATGTCGGCAAAAGAAAAGGCCCGAAAGAGTGGCGCAAGTACCTTCTCTTACAATGGTAAAACCTACGTGCGAAGCACGACAAAAACAGGTATGGTAATCTTCAAAAAGAAATAATGCAAAAGGTTTATACTTGGTTTGGCGGTAGAAAACTTTTCTTAGGTATTTTACTTTTTGTAATCGCCACAATCTTGTTTTTAACAAGCGACAAAACAGATTTTGATGGTTGGTCAACTTTGGTTATGTGGATTTTCGGAATCTATGCCGCAGGCAATGTTGGTGAACACATCAGCGATGGAATGAAAAAACCATCAACAACTAAAAAAAAATAACACAAATAATTAAAATAAAATGAGCAAATTTTTAGACATCAAAGACCCAAACACATTTTTGGGCGGTCAGAATGTACACAACCTCTTAATTTTGGGCGCTTTGGCGGTCATCATTATGGAGCTGAAAAAGTAATTTGAACGAAATTTAAGAAAGACCTCTTCGGATGAAGGGGTTTTTCTGTTTATAGAAATGGCAAAGAAAAGAAGTGGTAAAAAGGGTGCGGCACAAACGCCTGCCCCTAAAAGTGAGCGCATTCGTGGAAGCAAGACTAACAAAAAAGGTAGTGCGTCCTCCAATGGCTCACGTATTGATTTTAGTGAGGCGCTTACCAAGAAGCTAAGGTCTTTTTTAGCCAAATACAATAAGAATAATCCAAAGAAGAAGATAACCCTCCCTACGGCAAAGAAAGTAGTGAGAAGGGGTTTGGGAGCGTATAGCTCCACCCACCGACCTACCATCAAAGGAGGTCGCCCAAACTCTCGTCAGGCGTGGGGAATTGCTCGTTTACACGCCTTTGCACGTAAGAAATCGGGGAGTACAACAGCGAATGGTTCTGTGGACAGCAGAGCCATCAAAAAGGCTTACACGCAGGACAACGATTTGATGTGATGCAAAACGACAAGCGATATACGTGGTCAAACATCTCTACAAGCCTTGTCATTATATTGGCGTTGCTTTATGGAGTAGAAAGGATGCAACACGGGAAAGACACCCGTGAGGCTCTTTCAACGATTTTAACATTGGAGGAACAGCGTAACGAATTTGAGGTGGAGGTTGATACGTTGGGAAGGCAAACAGCGAAACAAGCCGTTCTTTTGATTGATGCGAAGCGTGATTACGATGCGTTGTCGAAGCAGTTCACAGACCTGAAAAAAACAAAGTCGCAAACACGGGTTGTAACCCATACGAGAATAGACAGCATTTTCGTACCTACTACGATTGTGGACACGCTGTACCTTGACTCTGACTCTTTGCCCGTATATCGCTTTCAAAAGCAAGACGAATGGTTCAGTATTTCAGCACAAGTATTTCCTACTAAGACGCTGATTGAAAATGTGAGCTTCAACAATACGATGACCTTCTCCCATCGTTGGGAGCGAAAAAATTTCTTGGCAAAAAAGACGTATTTTGTGGAGGTAAATAACACCAATCCCTATCTGACCATTTCGGGGTTACAAAACTACGAGATGCAAGAGGAAAAACGCTTTTATGAGCAGGGCAAATTTTGGTTCGCAGTTGGGCTTGGTTCAGGAATCTACATAGCAAGATAAATGGCAAATCAAAGTAAATCATTCGGCATCTATTCGGGAGGTGGTAGTGGTGGAGGAGGTGGTGTAACGAGCGTCACGGGCACATCGCCTATTTCAAGTTCAGGAGGTACAACCCCTGCAATCAGCCTCGACGATACTGCGGTAACGGCAGGTAGCTATGAAAACGTCAACATCACCGTGGACGCAAAGGGTCGTATTACTGCCGCCTCAAACGGAAGTGTATATCACACAATCGTCGGTGGTTTCTTTCAGAACACTACCACCTTTGCTTACTTTCCTGTGAGTTCTTCATCGACATCAGAATCTTCATTTGTAAGCTACATTACACTTACTCCAATTGCGACTAACATGAGATTAGTCGATGTAACGATTTGGTGTCAGAGTGGAGCAACGGGCAACGAGACAATAAACGCTTACGATTTTAGCATAGGCGGCCCTGGCGCAAACCTTGGTTCAGTAACGGCTTCAGTTGCTTTGGGTGTCCCAACTACCTTTACCTATAACACTTCAACATTTGATTTCTCACAAGGCTCCGAATTTGGCCTTGGTTGGTCGCCAAGTGTAGCACGAAATGGAGTTTCATTTTCAGTAAGATTAAGAACAATTTAAGATGGCAGTAACAATTACTGATAAAGAAAGAGACGGAATCCCGAATCATGAACACCTCCTTGATGTTTTGGATAGAATGGTTACTCTCATCAACGACCTTGAACAACGCATCGAAGCGTTAGAAAATCCCTAATCAATGGGTCAGACCTTACAATCATTTGGTTGGCAAGGCTTGGGCGGTGGTTCGGGCGGTGGAGGCTTAAAAAATTCTTCATTCTATTTTAACGTATCATCTCCGAACGTTGTTTGGGGAAGCTTTACGCGACTTATTTTACCTCTGACCTCAACTGGTACGATTATCTCATCGGGTGCTACGACACCTTTGATTTCAGGGAAACAACTTGTGCAATTTACTCTTCCTAATTATTTGGGCGATGATGTAAGCACGATTTCTTGTTCGGGAACTTTACGACTCACAGGAACAATAGCATCAGGGGCTACTTTCTCGATTGATGTACTTACTGCAACAGCATCAGATGGAGATACTTCTTTAAATTTTTCTTTTGCCTCTCGAACGTCATCTTTTACATTGAACGATACCTCAGGTGGGATAAATATTTTTACAGGCGAAATTGATTTTATCACAAGTGCCGCCGACCAAATGATTATCTTTGCTCTAAGAAATTCAAGTGGTTTAAGCATAGGAACAGGCTTGGAGGTTAGTGTGAATTTAAGGGTCAACTTTTCATAAAATGCAAGAAGCTACAATATCATATCACCTCCCTTCAAACGTGGGACAAACCCTCGTGGAGCTTCCTTCGAGCATTGGACAAAGCGTTGCGGAACTTGCTTCGTGGGTATTTTTTCTTGTCTTGCTCGGTGAGCTTGCATATGGCGAGGTGCAGAAGCAGAAAATTCTTAATTTTTATAGAGGAAAAACATAATTAAAAATTTTTCCTTTTTATATTTGAGAAAAGCTGAAAACATGTTTGAAACTCTTAGCCAATTTGAAGTTCTAAGCCTACTTGGGGGACTTATCGGTGTTTATGTAAAGCTAAATGCTGACGTTCTTAAACTGAAAGGGCGCATTCTTACACTTGAGAAAAGCGATGGTGATGTTAAGGATATGCTTACAACACTTTTAAGTGCTGTTAACGAACTTAAAATACTTCTTGCGACGCACGGCATCAAATGATGAGAACCATTGACAAAATCATACTGCATTGTACCGCAACTCGTAAGGGCCAAGATTTCTCTGTTTCAGATATTCGAGAATGGCATACAAGCCCGCCACGAAATTGGTCGGATATAGGCTATCATTTTATCATTCGTAACGACGAGAACGGCACAATAGAGCGAGGACGACCCATCGAGCGTGTAGGCGCTCACGTCAAGGGGCAGAACGCTACAAGCATAGGTGTCGCATATGTCGGAGGTGTTGATAACGATTTGAAATCCGAAGACACAATGACGACCTGCCAAGAGGAGTCGTTCCTTAAACTTGTGGAGGCGTTGCGAATGGTATATGGGGATGAATTACTCGTGTATGGTCATAACGACTTTACAAACAAGAAACAATGTCCGAGCTTCAAAGTAAAGGAAAAATTTCCAAGGTTGGTCGTATGAGCGACCCCCTGTTTAGAGATGCAAGTTTTGTAAGAGCAACTGAGAGGTTGACTTATGAAGAAAAAAATATTTTAATTTCCCTTATCTTGCAAGATAGAAATAAAGCCGTTTCAAGTGCGTTAATGCAAGAAAGGGCACAAAATCGAAAAAAATAAAAGTTATGGCAAAAGCATTAGGAGAAAAAGCCGCGCAAACGGCAATTCAATTAGCCTTATTAGGAGTCGTCATTTTCGTAGCAGGCTTCGCATTCCAAAAGGGAAAGCGAGCAGGAGAAAAGTAATCAACTTTTCATAATCGACACTTAAAGGGGCTTTTGCCCCTTTTCGTGTTGTGTTTTTTTTATTTCAAATACTTAACCAATGAGAAATATACTCAACCTTGTAACCTTTGTTATCTGCTTTTTTATGCTTCAGTACGATTACACTTCGTCAACTGAAGACAATAAAAAAGGCTGTTTAGATGAATCAGCAATCAACTATTGCCTCGAATGTATCACGACCTCAGGTAATTGTTTGTATGACAATGAGCCTTCTTATCGCTGTGAAGAACCATTGGTGCGATGGAAAAAAAGATGGAGTCCCCTCGCTGAATTTCAAGATAGATTTGTTGTTTTTACCATTTCAAGATGTTGGTCAGAATGGGAAGTAACAATCTATGATTTTCAGGGAAACGAGATATGGTTTTCTTATGACCCAACCGATGAGTGGGATGGTAAAACGTTAAACGGAGCTTATGTCGAGGCAGGGACGTATTTATTGTCGATAAAGTCGGAAACACGGGGTAAAACCAAGAAAATTGATATTCTTACTGAGTTAGAAATATTTTTTGACTCTTCTAAATAAACGTATTTTTACAAATAATTACTTAACCAATGAAATTCACTTTTTACTTTCTTCTGTTCTTCATTTCCACATCGGCCTTTGCACAAAAGCAATGTGATACAGATGCTCTAATGATGGGTTTGACTCGTGCTACGAACATTGTAGCCACTCCTGAAATTGAATTAGATACGGCAGAGGTCATTGTTGTTCCTCTTGTTTTTCACATCGTTCATTTAGGAGAATTAACGGGCGAAGGCACAAACATAAGTGATGAGCAAGTTCAAAGCGCAGTTGTCGCTCTAAACGAAGATTTTAGAAAAATTGAAGGCACAAATGGGTATGGAATTGGAGTCGATACGAAAATTGAATTTTGCCTTGCGTCGAGAACACCTGATAATCAACCAACCACAGGGATTGTACGGCACGATGGCAGTTCATTTTCCTACACTTGCGATTTTGGGAGTCAATCACCTCAAACCATTGCCTATTCCGAAGAAGGGGTTCAATCAACCTCTTGCACCTCCAATTTTCAAGCTGTTCCCGCTGATTTTATGAAGAGCTTTTTTGGGTGTTGGGATTTGGAAGATTATATCAATGTATGGATAGTTTCTGAAATAAGTGGTAATGATGGAGGAAATGGAACGCAGGGATTTTCATTTGTTGGTTCTGCGGGCAACTCTTTTTGTAGAAATGGAATTGTTCAGTTATATAATGTAACAGGAACAACGGGCACGCTCAAGCCAAATAGAAATATGAATAGAACGCTAACCCACGAAATGGGCCACGCCTTAGGACTATTTCACACTTTCGGTTTTGGCGGTATTTCCTCTTGCCAAGAAGAGGTGAATTGTGAGAGTCAAGGAGATTTGGTGTGTGATACCCCGCCTACGACATCAAACACGAGTTGCGTCCCATTTGATTGTCCTGAAGCGATGGTGGAAAACTATATGGATTACACACCACAAGAGTGTAAAAACGCATTTACACAAGGTCAAACCGAAAGAATGCGCGACGAACTTTGGTCCTCGTGGAATGGTTTTTCAAATTCTTTGGGTTGCTACCCTGTGGTTGATTTAGACGGGGGTATTTCTAATTTTGCTATTCAGACACCAAGTTGTAACAATACGTTCGAGATTACGATTTCACTTGCAAATTATGGGTCTGAGCCGCTGTCAAACCCTGTCATAACGTTCTCTAATGGACAAGTAACTCAGTCCAATGAAATTTCAATGACGCTTCTGCCACAAGAAACAGAGTCATTTATTTTTGAATTTACGTCTTCAATCAGTTCTACAATTTCTGCGAATGTTTCGTTTGATGAGGACGAGGACATAATAGAAAATAATTTTTCAAGTGCCGAGTTTGTTTACACCGATGGTAATGCCTTAATGGTGGAGGTATCGCCTGATTTTTGGTCAAATGAGATTGATTGGGAACTTTTAAATGAAGAAGGTGAGGTGCTTGCCTTTGACGGAGATTGGGGTAGTGGAAATTCTGAAGTTGTGTTCACAAAGGAGGTTTGTCTTTTTGGTGGGTGTTACACCTTTCGCATAACAGATGTAGCAGGGGACGGGCTATGTTCTTATGATTTTGATGGGGATGGGGTTTGTGATTTTTTTAATGGCGCATTCGTTCGATTGTCCCTGAACTCCGAAGTAATCTATGAATTGTCATCGCCTGAAGAGCTTGATTTTGGCTCACAACTAACTTTTGAATTTTGTGATGAAATAGTAGAATGTGCAGGCGATGTAAATGGAGATTACATCGTAAGTGTTGACGATGTGTTAGTTATGCTGAGTAATATGGGCTGTATATCGGTTGGAACTTCTTGCCAAGGTGATTTGAATGGAGATGGAGTTACGGATATTAACGACTTTAACGAGGTTCTTGCACACTACGGACAAACGTGTTCAGGACTTGTGTTGCTCGAAGATTCTCAAAAACCCGTTTGGGATTCAAAACCCCTTGCATCGCCTAAATTTCTTGACGATTTGCCCGTAGGATTTTATGATTTGGCAGGACGATGGGTAGCAAACGAAACGGAAAGGATGAGAAGAGGAATGTACATTTTGATAGAGCAAAAAGATGGCATAATTGTGCAATCAAAAGTGTTTATTCAATGAGGATAATTTCAATATTTTTAATATTCATATCCTTATCAGCACGAGCGCAATGTGACATAGAAATTCTTGGTTTCGACCCCGTTGATTTGGAAATGACGCTTGCCGTCAATGGAGGTTATTGTGGCTCGCCTATGGATTCGATAGGTGAATTTATTCTAACCCTTACGTTTGACCCACCGATTCCTCCCGCAGAAAATCCATTTGGATGTTTTGATGGAAGTGGCAATACCAACCTTTTATTTCCTCTCGATTTTCCATTCGTAAATATTGGAGAAGGTCTTGATGATATAATTTCAACGGGTGATACTTTAACATTCAACATCATCGAAGCTCTGCCATTTGGTTTAGGAACATCACAATGTTGGCAAGAGGCGATTACTTCGGGAGGGTTTGCTTCTTGCGCTGTCCTAAGCATCAATCAGATAAATGACAGCGCGTGTTTGGATGGAAGTTGCGAAGGATTGGGTGGCTTTCCTTACCCTGACATTTATTCTGATAACAACACCATAGCATTCTCCCTTACAGATGCTTGTGGTGGCTTACCGCCGCCTCCCTTAATCGGAGGATGCACTGAAACAACAGCAATTAACTTCAACCCCCTCGCTGAATTTGATGACGGAACCTGTGAGTTCATCGACTTATCCCTTTTTTACATTGAAGTTCAATACGACTGCAACCCCGAAAACTTGACTTGGAATTTTACCCCTGCGGTCAAAGTCAGTAATTGGGGAAATTCTGTTGCAGACTCGTTCTGTGTTGATGTTTTTTTGAACGGAGAAGCTACCCCTTATGCTACGGAATGTTTTGACATTTCCGTATCTCCCGATGAGGTGCTTTTTGTTGAACTCCCGACTTACACGCCCGAATTGGATGGCTACACTTTGCCCTTGACAGAAATTTCATTGTTTTTGTCGAATGTCACAGGCGACTTCAACCAAGAAAACGATGGTATTGAAGTAAGTGAAATTGCCATCCTCTACCCTGACGACTGCTTTGTGGAAGGATGTACGGATGAGTTAGCCAACAACTTCAACTCCGAAGCCAACGTCGATGACGGCTCTTGTGAGTACGATATTTTGGGGTGTACCGATGAATCGGCCAACAACTTCAACTCTGAAGCCAACGTCGATGACGGCTCTTGTGAGTACGATATTTTGGGGTGTA
>UEXM01000158.1_pt1 | contig 74397 bp, 77 predicted proteins | sample 1796661 | NCBI WGS metagenome assembly UEXM01 (sample SAMEA4772469, study PRJEB27181) | metagenome | reverse complement strand
CTGATGATGACCCCAAAGATTAAATGTAATCAGTTTAATATAAAAGTTACAGGCGAGAATGAGGTTAACATTGACCTACACTTTGAGTCCCAAAATTGGAATGTGACTACATATAAGAAGACAGATCCCCACACTTACGAACTTGAACCCACGGAAGTTAAACAATATTCTAACCTAGAGGAAGCCGTAACTTATGCGAGAGAAATTGCGGGGAGTAAAATCGTTTAGCTTAGTTGGCACGCATCCTTGCGAGAAAGAGGTTGCCCTACTGATATACTCAATAAGAAGGGCGGGATACCAATGCCCGATCCTGTTGGTGTGTGATGATATTGTAGCAAATTACCTTAGGCAGTTTAGATTCCCTAATGTAATAACAAAAAGAGAAGCCAACCCTGAGCAGCTGCAGAAGGTTATCGTAAAAGAAAAGAATACATTTCATCGCTCCGATATAATACTAAAGAAGATGGATGCCATGCAGTGGGCCATCAATGAGTGTGACAACACTATGTTTGTAGACTCTGATATTCTTTTTCTCAGGGATTTTGATTATGAAATCAACTACCCGAATATGCTTTCCCCTCACTACGGAAGCCAGGAGTCATCAGATAAATACGGGGGGTTCAACGCAGGCTATCTGTTTACTGAAGACCCATACCTTCCTGACAGGTGGAGATGGTTGTATACCAATCGGTCAAGGTTCTATGAGCAGGAGTGCATAGCTTTACTCACCGAGAATTTTGACTGCGGAAAGTTTAGCAAGCAGCACAACATAGGTATATGGAGGAATGGATTTCATCCCGACCTCGCCATATCTATACACCAACACTTTGATCCCGCGACATACAGCCATGCATTTGCTCAGCTTAAGAATAGATATGATAAGCGCAGGGACTGGTGGCTCAAGCGATTGCCAGAAGATATACTTAGTTTTATTAAGGATATGAAAATCGACACCAAGGATAGCAGGTGGGTCAACAATAAGGATAAGCACAGCATAGAAACGACTGAAACAAAAGATGACTGGGGTAACTGCGAAGCTATATTCAGTAAATCACACCCTGATGGTAAGTTTAATTTAGGGCATCAGCCTGCACTAAAGACACACAGAGGAGGGTGGTTGAAAGTTCTTGAAGCAATGCAACCACTTCATAATGACAGTGGTGTTTACTGTGAGACTTTTATTGAGAGTGTATTCGATTGGTTTAGATTTAAGAATGAGAAGCATAACCATATACCAATTACTGAACCTTGGGTTGGCTTCATACATAACCCGCACAATATGCCTGACTGGTACAAGCCAGCATGGGACGGCAATGACGACAAGCTATTTGAGGAAAGCCTTGAGTCTTGCATTGGTATATACACCATGTCTGAGTATCATGCACAGGGACTAAGGGAAAGGTATCCAGGTAAAACCTTTGAGTCTATACTACACCCATACCCTGATGAGGATGTTGCCAAATGGAGGGGGAACGCCAATCAATTAGTTAGCATTGGTTGGTGGCTGAGAAAGCAGTCATCAATATATACAGTGCAGGTTCCAAAAGGATGGGCGAAGATTAAGCTGTGGCCTTACAAGAAAGATAGTAAGCCTATACAGTATGTAAATGAAAGACTTAACCTTGAGGTAGACCAACTGAATATCCAACTGCCCGAGATAGATCACCAGTATAATTTATCCAACGAAGATTATGATAATCTATTATGCAACTCAGTTGTACTGCTAGATCTATGGGATACTAGTGCAAACAATACAGTGCTTGAGTGCATCCAAAGAGAGGTTCCTATTGTAGTTAAGGATCATCCTGCAGTACGAGAGTACCTTGGAGATGACTACCCACTATACTTCAATGACCTGAGCGAGGTTCATGGTTTGCTCAGTCATATCGAAGAAGCATCTAAGTATCTATCCGAAATAAGAAAGTCGGGCAGGTTTACCATGAATAGATTTATCGAGGAGGTAAAGCAAAGTGATATATATAGACAAGCATAAGGTTATCTTCATGCACCTCACGAAGACGGGAGGTGAGAGTGTACTTGAGGCATTGGATTCCCCACAGAAGAGGCACACGCCAGCGTCAGCTATACTTGATGATAACTTCAGGCAGACATATGCGAAGCAGCTTGATCTTTTCGAGGAGCGTAAAGACTTCAAGCCAACAAGATACCTTGATAGAATAAAGAGCAACTGGAACTCACTAAGGATAACCTTCGTTCGTAACCCTTGGGCTAGGCTAGTGTCTGAGTATCACTATAATAAAGCTAAGGGTATTGATGACAGGGATTTCGAGGAGGTGGTTTATTCATTACTGCAATGCTATGATGACATATGGAAGTGGTCTCAAATGCGATGGATCTGCCATAAAGGTAAGTGCTATGCGGACAGGGTGTATAGGTTAGAGTATGACAGGCAGAAGTTTAACTCGGACTTTAGTGTCGAGCTACCCCATAAGAACAAGAGTGTCCATGACCCATACAGGGAATACTATAATGAAAGAACAAAAAGAATTATTGAGCTGGTGTACGCTGACGACATAGAGGAGTTCGGTTATGAATTTTAAAATACATACCTACCTAATCCTCCACCCAAGCAGGAGAGACAAGATCGACCCTAGATGGCTGAGCGATAAAGATGTAAATATTTTTGATGCCATAGTTCCACCCAAATGGAAGTCTGAAGAAGTGCCACCAGAATATATGATAAAACAATTAGGGGCTTCTTCGCATGCCAAGGGGTGTTCTGGGTGGTCTCTATCGTCTGGTGAGATGGGCTGCCTGCTTTCACACCACGCAATTACAGACAGAGCGGTGCGTGAGGAGCATGATTACACATTGATACTTGAGGATGAGTTAAAATACAGGGATGGGTGGATGTATGATCTTCAGGAGTTGATGAGTATACCCGATAGCCCTCCTGATATACTAACTTTACTACAAAGAAAGGGGTATAAAAAAGGCGACCCCCAGTGTAAGCGTAAGGTCATATCTGAAAAGCCCTACCTTGATATAGTAACTGACCTGACTGGCGGGCAGGGTAACACTAAGGCATGGCTATACTCACAAAGATCCATGAAGTGGCTATATGGTATGTACAATGAAAAAGACTGGCTCGCTGCGGCTGATGGTTATATACATAAGCATAGCATTGCCAACCATGAAAAACAAACGGGGGAAAAATTAGTTTGGATGACCACTGGAAACTACACTGACCATACAAAAGAGTATACCTTTTTTAAATTATTTAACACACCCACAACCATTTATGGTAGAAAAAAAAGAAATACCAAATAAATTTCACTTCATATATGGATTGACAGGAAGGGAGGAGATTTCATTTCCTCACTACCTGTCTGTGTACTCCGCAATATTGGTAAACAAACCGATTGAAGTAAACTTTTATTACTGCCATGAGCCTTATGGTAGATGGTGGGATTTAATAAAGGAGATGCCCATTAAGTTTCATCAGGTAAAAACTCCTGAATATATTGGGAAAAAGAAAATTAAAAAACGCGCGCATAAAGCAGATGCCCTAAGGATGGATATACTTTGCAGGGATGGCGGAATATACCACGACATTGATACCATATGCGTTAAGCCGTACGGAGATCTACTGAATAATAATGTAGTGCTTGGTGTAGAGAATCCAAGCAAGATCTGCAATGCAATCATGCTCACAAAACCACGATCAAGTTTTTTTATAGAGTGGTGGAATAAATACGAATCGAATTTTAATCCCGATGGTTGGAGTGAGGCTTCCTTAATACTCCCAATGCAAATGCACAAAGCTGGCGGCCACGATATAAAGGTATTGCCTTCTGATTATTTTTTTAAACCTGGCTGTACGCAGGTCAATAAAATATTTATTGATGACTTTGATATACCTGATAACTTAGTTACGCTTCATTGGTGGAATAGTTTCGCAAATAAGCTGAGCAACCTGCCAAATGATTGGAGCTGGGCAGAAAGATATCCTCACACACTCTTTGGAAGGATCATGAGAAGCTTATGATTAACCATGAGCATAAGTTTGTTTTCATACATATACCCAAGACAGGTGGGTCTAGTATCGAGTATTTATTTATGCCAGAAACAATAGGCAAAGAAGGTATGTGTATACATTATGTAGGGAAGCATAGCCAACTGAAGGATAAAATGGTAAAAGATTATTTTACTTTTTCGTTTGTCAGAAATCCTTTCGATAGAATCTTATCACATTATACATTTTTTATAAAAAAAACCCACATACCTGGACACGATACTCGTGGTTCATTCCCTGAATTTGTTAAGTATTATTGCTCAAGTAAGCGGACAGGGTGGCAGCGTAATGATTTCCTACCACAGTTTAACTACCTATCTATAGACGGGGAAACTTGTGACATTGATTTTGTTGGTAAATTTGAAAACCTCCAAGAGGATTTTAATATAGCTTGTGATGAAATTGGTATGCCTCGCCATCAACTCCCCCATTACAATTCAAGCGATAACCGCAAACATTACACCGAATACTATGATGATGAGACTCGTGAGATTGTTTCTGAAAAATACGCAAAGGACATTGAGTATTTTGGGTATACTTTCGGAACATAATTTATGGTAGAAGAAGAACCCTGGTGGAATAGGTGGCCTGCTTGGTTAAATGAATCCGACACACGCCCAGTGTGTAGCAAATGTGCTACCGACATGGGATGGATTGTCTTGCACTACCATGACGCAAAGCTTAATTGTTTTATATGCGAGAACAAAAAGACAAACAACAGGGTGTGGGTAAAGAACATAATAAGGGATACTCGATTATCGAAGGAGCTATTAGACAGACCCTAGATCTACCCATCAATGGGTGCAAGGAGGAGATAGAAGTCGATCATGCACTTGCCCTAGCATGGATGTGGGATACTCAGGATGTAACTTGCCCTCCCCACCCACATCAACAGAAACAATTCCCCTCGCCCGTGGCGAATAAAAAAACCTTGCACTGATATACAATGAAAAATATACTGAAGAAACTTATGAGCAATAATGAACCAAAAATGGATAAGCCAGTGGATAAGAAACTTCCACCGTGGCAGTTAATTGAAGTTATTAAAAATAACTACAACGAGGCACAGCAGCGTAGGATTCAACAGCTACTAAACGCAAAGCTTAGTCCTCGCAATCCTAACAGACGCTAGGCCACCAGTAGTCCCATCCTGGGCCTACCTTCCAGCTGAATTGACCATACCATTCAGGGTCTTTCCTGATTAGGTTTGATCGGTGACTCATGTGCAGTTGCATATTGCCTAGCCAAGGTGGATACTCAAAAGGTATTGCCTCTTCTAGCTGTCTATACACACTGCTGAACCGATCCATCCATCGATTGGTTACTTCCTCAGAATACCAGCCACGATCCTTCATGGCTAAAGCACCTGCTAAGCAGTACAGTGCGAGTGCAGGTTTGTAATCTACCCACATCTTAGATACGGGATGATTGCCCCACCCCCCATTGAGAAGGGTGAGACCCTCACGATATACTTGATTACCCAGCCTACTCTTATCGAGGCACATATGTGAGTCGTAAAAGTCTGGGTAAGGTAAGAATGTTTGCATAGTTATGTCATGGTGTTATGTAGCTCCCGCTACTGATTGGTAGTTGAGTCGTTCATCTTTCATATGAGATCCCCCAACTTGGATCGCTTATGGTCTACTCACCGAGCGGCTGGTATATCCTTTCACAGCACTGAACCACGCTGTCCACCTCCAAGGGGTTAGCGGAGTCTTAAAAAGTTTCCCCTCCCTCCTGACAGAGGGAGAGGCAGGGAGCAATACATACTCCCTGTTGTAATGTCGGCTACAGATACAAGAGCATCAAGCAGGTTGGGCTTAGTAAGGAGAAAATAAGAAAACCTTACACGCTTTATCCCTTCTAGGATGCAATATCTTGTTCGTTCGGAGGAACACACCCCGTGTCAGTCGTACTTGTTTGTTATGCTCCTGCATCTTTACACCGAAAGTTATTCGTCCTCTTGTTCTATAGAGGCTAAGTAAAACCACAAGTCCATAACTTCCTCCTGACAAGCTTGAACCTTTTGTTTGAGCGTCATCTTCTCAAGTCCTTTATTGCCATCTGGATTATGTTCTTTTACTCCTTGCAAGAACTTACGCCTTGCTCTCTTTTCAAAGCAGTGCAGTGCCTGCTCCATTAAATCTTCATCATGCATGGTCGTATACCTCTGTGGTTCCTGTCGAAGTATGTGCAACTAACTTGCCGATGTCCTCAAGTGATACCTTGTTCTTGCGAAGTCGAGTAACAAATGAATGACGAAGGCAGTGAAAAGATTTATCCATGATCTTAATCCTTCTCAGATTGCGGATATACTCTTGAGGTAATAGCGATCTTTTCTTTACATCGTTCATCATCATCTCCTGCTTAGGCCAGATGTGTGGACACTCTGGGTCATACAGATCAAGCAATCCATTAAACACATCAATAAGCTGACCACTACCAAGCATCTCATGCTTTAACGGAAGGGCAACCCTTGCATGATTCTTATCACCTGCCTTAGCTGTCCACACAACCAAGTGATCATCGACAGCCATCACATCCTCCCACTCCAAGCTTGCGCAATCTATCAACCTAAGCCCCGTCCAATAAGACAGAGTAGTTGCATAGTGCCAGAACCTATTGTTTCCACGATGCTGCATATCATGTAAGTGAAGTTGCACATACTGAAACTCCTTCCTTGAAAAAGGAATCTTTAGTCTCTTCTCCTTTTGCTTGGTCGTAAGCTTCTTCATGTTTACCCTGAGCTTTTCAGCTACATTACCCTTGCAGTACCCACGAGACTTAGCCAACGACAGGAACGAACTGACAGAAGCAAGCCTAAACTTACGCTGTGATAAACCAACGCCATCATTAGCATTGATATACTTGCTAACATCTTCTGGCTTAATATCATTAAGCTTATGCCTTACATCTAGGTATTCGGATATCCATTTTTTAATTGCACTACCTTGTGACTCAGCTGTATTGGCAGCACGATTATGCTCTGCCCATTCCCTATACTCGGTGTTAAAGAAACCCCAAGGCCACTCAGGTTCATTGTTATCTATCTTATCTCCCATTATACATTTGCCTCCTTAATTGCAGTGCTTAGCTTATCCCATTCAAGCTCGCATACTGACTCTGGTTTAGCTCTACCATTATTGGTGAAGCTTATTATATGTTCAGCAAGTACCTCACTTGCATCCATCTGTTTGTAATCCTTATCAATTCTTTTGCCATGCAAGCACAGCGTAGCCGCATCCTGTTTAGTTGATACCCTGTCGAAGATAGCTTCCTCGATAGTGTTCTCGAATAGCAACACATATACATTGCATTCCTTCGGTGAGTTCAGTCTATAGATGCGACCAAGTGCTTGATACAATGTTCCGTATCCCCAATCCAATGATGTAACTATAAGGTTAGGGCAATTCTCAAAGCTGTAAGCTTGCGCGCAACTTATACCCATGAGCATAACCTTAGTGTTACCCTTCTTAAAGTGGGATGATTCTACGGCGTGCTTACTTTGCGTGCCATCAATCCTGCTAAACTTAACGCCAGCATGAGATAACCTAGAGGCAAGCTCATTGCCCTGTCCTGTTCTAGCATATACAATAACAGTCTGCTCTCCCTTATCTAGATTCTGCTTAACTATTTCTAATGCGGTAACTATCTTAGGGTTGAAGTTACTAGTGCAGATATCAGCATCCTCATCCTTGATACCCTTAAACCCATCCTTTGGTGAGGCACATATAGAACGCAGTGCATTGGTCTGCCGTAATGCGGCAGCCATAAGTGCATTCTGTTTCTCACGCTTCTCCTTCTTGGGCATATCCTTCGGGACAAACATCTTCCTGTTGATATACTTGGCATACAGAGCCATCTGCTCAGCACCCATTGGCACTCTGATGTCCTGCACATTACATTTCACAATGTCGGGATTGCATTCCTCCTTACCAATGTATGCAAGTATAGGCTTGATTAACTTGAGTAACCTAGATGGTGATGATATCACAGCAGAGTTGGATTTAATCCTACCATTCCAATTAGGATCTTCACGCTTTCTCTTCTTCTCTTCCGAGCTATCAAACTCTTGCGACATAAACTGCCTCTCGAACTGACTATGCTCATTAATAGAATAGGGGAATGCTGCGTTCCTCTTGTCCCCCATGTACCACTCAGGAACAGAGAGCCATCCAAGTATAGGGAATATGTTTGTAACCTGATTCGGTATTGGTGTAGCAGACAGACAGAACTTATATCTTGGTTGTAACTTAAGTAATGTTTTGGTTTGAATTGAATGCAGTGAACGCATTAAGTGTGCCTCATCTATGATGACCATATCAAAATGACTACCGCATTGAGTAGCAAGTGAAGGTTTAGCGATACACTGAATGCCTGTCCTCTTGTCAGACACACCAAGACCACGCCAAAAATGATCACCATCATGATCGAACTTAGTATCCATCTTCATCCTATCCCTGAAGTCATACTCTCTTTGCACTGAAGTCTTCTTCTTCCATGTTCCAGGCTGACATTCAAGTGCGTTGTTGCGAAGGAATGCTGATGGGTATGTAATATATATACCACTTGGTAGCTTGCCATCTTCATCACGCTCAGCATATGCTTTCTTGTAATCATCAGCATTGAACAGGGTTCGTACAGGGTAATACGGGCAGAACTTTTGGATCTCACCCACCCATTGAGCAGGATCAAACTCCTGCTTATCACCCATCTCATTCTCAACAGTACCCTTTGGAGCCATGATAAGTATACGCTCTGCTTTCTTAAGCCAAGCAAGGGTTAATGCACCAAGTGTCTTACCCGTGCCAACATCAGCCGCCACAAGTCCATAGTCTTTGATGCCCATTCTTGCATAGTAATCACGCTGTCCCTCATAGTATTGGAAGCCTGCCATCGCCTCGAATGCTGACATCTCTAGCAGATTCTCTTCATACTTCTTAGGAGATGCTTCCTTTACTGTCTTAACTTCGGGCTTACTGAAGTATCTCCATAGCTCAGACTCATGGTGTTGGTTCTCATGCTTGCCAGGTCTATCTCTAAAGAAGTGATACTGACCATCGTCATCCATCATTCTGATATACCTATCCACACCTGTTAGTTCACAGGTATGCTCGATGACTTTCATCACGCCCTCCTCCTCATCATAGTAAGGTTTCTTACGAGTAAACCTTTCTGTGAACTGAGTTGACCCTGTCCTTATGTCATACTCCTTACCTACCTGCAGTGATATACCTTCACCTTCACCAAACTGCGTAATGCATTTAAGCTTACCTAGTTCATCGGCATATGCCACTAACTCCTGATCTGTCGGCGGTCTTATCGGTGCATTGTATTCTTCACCCTGCTTAAGTGAAGCATTGATTCCTTCCCTAGCAAGAGGTTCGATATTAACTTCACCTTCATCACTCAATCGCAATGCATCTTTCATTGCCGATCTACTATGGCTTTCGGTTAACAAAGCCACAGGTGTTTCGTCCTTCAACCTGCGCAACACATTGATATGTTGCCATTTATTTAAACTCGAAAGGCGAACTTCGCTTACGCTAAGTGTGCCGTCTCTCCTAATGCTTAAGTCATAACTCATTGTCCCCAATATTCCTCCTTGTTTTGTCCTAGTGTTTCCATACCATCTTCCCATATCCTACCAAGCATCCTCACATAATCACCATATCCATTCTCGTTCGTAGCTTTGGTCTTGAAGTTTGTATAGTTTATATTCCCTGCGTATCTGCACATCCAATCTGCAAACAGATCACGCTTTACTATTACTCTGAACTGATAATCCTTTCTTGGATTCTCGATTACATCCTTGCTGTCATACTCAATATCAACATCTACTTTTCTTATCCATGCTAATAGTTGCTTCTTATCTCTTGCTCTGACCTGTATGTAGTCAGAGTCTTTAGGATACTCAGTGCAACTCAGCATACCTTGAGGTGTAAGTAACCACATATCAACTATCCCATCTATGCTTTGTCCAATTCAAAGCTTTCTTGTCGTCACTAACTAGCTGAAGCGGATACTTACTGCTAGCTTTTACGCCAACCCAACCCTCATAGAACTCGGCATCCCATTTCTCATTGCGAGACTTGAGCATTGAATTAAGCACCCTAACCTCATCACTATTGAAATGAGGTGCGAAGTATACTGAATCCTCAGATGGCTTGGACATTACATCAAGGTCGTTAACCTTATGCAAGGCAACACCAAGTACCGACTGCCTATCCTCATAGGATATGTCAAGTGCTTCATGCTGAACAACAGGAGTAGGTATAAAGTCTAGCACAATTAATGTACCCTTACCTATACCATGCCTTCGCTCTAACCCCTCGCAATCAAGCCACTCTATATCTTGAGGGCAACATTTCTGTATCTTGTATATAGCTTCCTTGAACTCATCACCTATTGTTAGTAGCTCAAGCTTCCGATTGTAGCACACACCTGTCGGTACATTAAGTAGCACACGCCAACCATTATACTTTGGTGTATACACAATCTCTTTGTGGTTCATTTGTTTCCATGCAACACCCAAAGGCACGCCACCTTTATGTGGTCGTGCAGGGTATGATGGTGGGATAATTCCTCGTATCTTAGATAGTTCTGTTATCATCTGTCGTCCTCCATTTGTGATTCATATCTAGCAATTGCTGCTTCTTCTTTCGCTGATTCAATGTGGCTATTAAGAGTAGCCATCAGTGAATCGTATCCGTTTTCATTGAACCAATCCTTTATGATATCCGCAAAATCTAGCAGTGTACCTTTGGTTAGTTCAATATCTTTATCATCTTCATCCTTGATGCAATCAATGACAACATTCTCTATGTCAAAGCTTGTGCCAGGATCATGTGTTAGGTTGGTCTGCTCTCCATAATCATACGAGAATGAATTGTCTTCGGGTTCAATCTCCAAGCAACCAAACACTGAATAGTATTTATTGTTATGCTCCACCTCAAGGTGTTCAAATGCGTGTTCAAATGACATAGCTGTTATCCCCAAGGGTCTAGTTCTTTGTTAGGTATTAGTTTATCTTTGCCTGGCCCATGATTAACAAAGGTCTGCTTGTTCTTTATATACACACAAGCCTTCTCCCAATCTTGGTCGGCAAGGTATTCATCAACCTGCTTCTTCTCGTCATCAGTCAGATCCACCTGATAGAATAAGGCATGACGCTGTGCGTTTGCCATTGCTCTGATCTTTAGAAACCCATCTGCTTTTTCTTTTGGTACGAATGACTCGACACCATAGCAGTCCATTACTCCTTCGTATATACTCATTTGCAGATAACGCTGATTGGCATATGCTGATTGACTTGCAGGTTTTGAGATGGGCTAAGCAACTCATACCTCCCTGCCTCAAATGCAGGTGTCAGTTTCAGTATCTTTCGGAGAGTATGTGCTTGGTTATACTTATTAAGTACAGCAATCATATCTAGAATGAACTCATCGCGAAGACCTTTGGGTACTTCACCTGTGTCCATCTTGATTTCCAAATGCTCCTCGAAACACTTGTTGAATTTCTTGTCGGTTATATCCTTCAATGCCCTGAGCTTTGCTTCACCCTTCGGGTCTGCCTCAGTGCCATCCTGTAATACTGCCCTCGCCCAAGCTGAGCTGTGATATACAGTAACTCTATCTTGAGGTGCAGATCCAGAAGCTTGGAATGTTTTGGCTGCTTCAGCTACCCCTGCATTCCTATGGAATAATTCATCGAGGTATGCTTCCTTAATCTCTGCTTCGGGTTGCTTCTTTAATGCTTCACCCTCTTTCTTTATACCATTACCTTGGCAGAATATGTCCACCACATCGGCGGTCACACCATTAAGTAAGGGTTTGTCTTGTTTCTTCTTGGCAGGTTTTTTACCACCGCCACCTTGTAAGTCACTTAAATCAATCATTTGTTTTTGGTTTTTGTTTTTCGTTTGTTATGAAGTCATCATCACTGATGTACTCTTCCATTGAGTGGTACATATCCCAATCACTATGGGCGAAGTGTGCCGCACTCACATCACTTCTTATCGCTATCGTGTTGTAGAAAAGTTTGCCCAGCCTTAAGAACCAAGCAAACAATATACTACCAAACACTTTCATTAATAGGTTTCTCATTCTTCCACCGATACCAATCCTCTATCGACAAGCATCTTAAGCATATAGTCAGCTGAGCTTTCGACAGACTCGAATGGCTCGAAGTCATCACCACCATGCATCCTGTCGAACACGAAGTCCTTATCGGTAGCACCTACAATCTCGGTCGGTATACCATAGCCCGATGTGTAATCATCAGTCTCCTCTTGCTCTTTCGCAGAGAACACTAAGCGTCTGAGTATAGATGGATGAATCACCATGAATGAACAGCGGTCACCATCAAGGTGTTCGTCTGGTCGCTTCACTGGTATTTCATATTGGTGTATGTGATTGCCATGCTCTGTAGTAGACAGAAGCGTTAGCTCGACAGAGTAACCGCAGTTCTGCAGTGCCTCCATCAATCCAACAACAGCAGCACCACGATGGATGAAGTATTTCTTATCAACACTACATGACACTGCAACATTAACAAGCACTCGCACAATCTTACCACCTGGCCCATCCTTATCTATCTCATGGAACTCAATCCAATGTTCGGGGTCACCCTCTACGAATGCACCGATGTCAATCTCGTCACCTGCATCAGCAAGCCTAGGATGGAATGCCTTGATCTTGGATGCAACGATTCGGCTCATCTTCTCACGAACTTCCTCGACATACCTAAGACCATCTGACCATCCGTTCTCTGCTAGTTCCTGACACTTGGCATAGTTTGGTGTACCTGTCCAACTATCATCATCATCCTCCTCTCTCCTACTAGATCTATCTTCCTTCCTGCTCTCGAAGTATGTACATAGATCGGGTTGATCCTTACAGAATGTAAGGAAGTCGTTGAAGTTTTTACTATGCCTACGAACTAAGGTGTATTCAGTATCACCACGCTTGATATCCTCAAGCTCTCGTCTACAAGTTTCATGTCCTGCTTTATAGAATGCCATTATATAATCTCCTTATGTTATCTGTATCTGTGTGTTCACCTTCAAAGCCTGGGAACTTGAAGTCCCCATCTGCTATACTATCTATTATGTTATTAACTACGCTTGAGTTCAGACCTGATCCCTCGATCTCAGTCCTTGTATGTTGATTAGGCTCAGCCCATATCCTCACTGTATGCTTGCCTACCTTAATTGTATAGGCTGCTGAATCATCTAGCTTGTGATTCAGTGGGTGATATATTTCCATCCTAGTTACGAATGGATCTGATTGCGTCCTTCGTTCTATCCTGTCAGTAACAGGCTCGAAGTCCTTAATCTCCACATTGGATGGATAGTAAGTCCACTCATCCTGTGAATCCTCATAGTCTGGCGTGATGTTACCATCCTCAACTTCGTGATATGATATACCACCATACGGATTGTCTATACATATCTTCTGATCACCTTCAGCGTTCTGCTCAATGATCTCCTTCATTGTGGGCATTATATCTGTGGCGACAGGCTTGCCGTCCACCACATCAATATCATCATCGCTTAGCGTTACATATACTGTGCCTTCTGCTTGTGCAGTGACATCATAACTGACTCTGTATGTAAAATACTTAGTCTTTTTCTTTGGTCTTCCTTTAACTCCCATATTAATTATCCATTTCGTTAGTGATTTTTGCACGAGTGGCAGAGTCCATACCCTTCCACACACACATATTACTGACATGAGTAAACCCTACTCCTGCCTCCAATAGTTTGATACCATTGATGGATGCTCTCGGTGATACAACACATCGAACAGCAAGCGAATCAACAGCGGCACGAACACGGCACACATAATCAACCCACTCTTCTTTGGTGCGTTTACCACCTGCCTCCATCTTTAGTTGGTTACCTTCTCTGTCTACTCCGCAGATCCTACCCTCCCATGCCTCATCGTAGTCGTATTCAACAACTGCGAATCTGTCTAGGGTAGCTGCATCCAACTGATTCCTACCTACATAAGTAGCGTTAGCACCTTGACCATAAGTGTTGGCAAGAAACAAAGGAACAAAGTCCTTGCTTCTCTGAACCATACCATTGTCAGGAAAGCTACACTCTTCATTAGCAAAGCCTTGATTAAGCAGGGTCAATGAACCTGCACTGCCTGCATCTGCCTCATCACAAGCATAGATCAGTCCATGCTCAAAGCATTTGCGAAACTGACTCTCGACATACTTACCATTGGCATCCATGTACCCAAGTATATCAGCCTTCGATGTCTGTGGGCCGATAGATTGAATGATATACTCGACATCCTGCTTGCCGTTATACCATGATTGCTTCATCACCTCAGCCAACGCCTTGATGGTTGAAGTCTTACCCCAACCTGCTGGGCCAACGATCATGGTTGGTATCCTGTTGGCTACAGCAGCTGCAACAAGTGGAAACTTGTAGTGAAGCGGTGCTTCGTGCTGTATTTCGGGTGCTTCAGCGAACTGCAACTTAAACGATGGAACTGCACCACCTTTGTGCAAGTTCTCATCAGCTATATGTGTAGCAAGTTGCGTCACCATACGATTAACAACCTTGGTATTCTGATGCGTTACTTCACACGCCTCATCAACACGCTCAACCAATGCATCATCATACACCGCCTGCTTCTGTCCCTCTTTACCTATGTTACCTAGTACATCTAAGAGCTTGTCAAACTTCTCCTCCTTATTTGTCATAGGCAATTGCAACTCATTGTCCTCCGTAAGATCTCCGATAGTAACCTCTTCCTCCATAGGGTGGGGCGTTGGGAAACCTTCTTCATCTTCCTCATCTAGGACTTCAGCAATCCTGGACTTCTTACCACTACCGAAGTCATCAATGATATCACCGCTATCAGTAGCCCACTTGAACACACTCATATTCTCTGTAAGTAATGCAGTCCAAAGCTTAAAGTTCTCAGCTTGCTTTACCTCACTTGCTCTCGCCTTGTAATCATTAAGTGATTCGTACCCTGCTTCACCAAGAAACTTACTGAACGCTGACTTAATTGATGCACTTGCTAGACCTAATGCTCTCGCACAATCTACAAATTCTTTAACTAGTAGTTTCGCCATCTATATATACCTCCGTTTTCTTGTTATCGTTATCATGTATGACAAGTATACTCCTGCCATTACCCTGTTTGTTCATGTCCATAGCTACCTGAGTCAATCGAGGTACTAACTCGGGGTGCAACTTCACATCCTTCAAGAACCTCTTGAAGACCTGCTTCGCTAACACCACCTTGCCCTCGTAATCTCCACGCATCTATCTCAATTGCCTCCTTGCGCATCAGCTCCAACAGTTGATCCATTGGAAGTGTTGCTTCTAGAGGATGGTTTCCATACTTCATTAAGCTCATTGGTTTGCTCCAGCATTCTGAGTTGAACATCAACCAAGTGATTGATTGAGCCAACAATTTTGTTAATCCCTAATAGCCTTTGGATAATATTAAATCTTACCTTACTTGGCTTCGCTACTTCTATCTCCTCAATAGGTGATCTAGTGTTACCATTAGAGTGTATCCTTGTATCGATATACTCATCTAGGAATCTTCTAGCATCATTGTCCTTACAATACTTAGCCCTACCTTTACTAAAGAAAGGGATAGCGTTCTCTCTTATGGCTACACTAAGTACACTCTGCATAGCAGTGTAAGTTTTCCATAGCCTAGTTCTATCGGGTCGTCTTACATCTTTATACTCGGAGTACAATCTCCTAGCTACAGAAGCGACACGATCCTTCTCTGTGTATTCATCCATATCGAATAGTGTTTGATTATTTAACCTGTTCATCTATTGCTCTTATTAATATTGATACCGCACCAAGATAATGAAATGCTTTGTAAGACCAGTCCTCACCTTCTGCTTCCTTCATCATCTCTTGTGCGTAATTCCTAGCATCTATCAGTGACTTGTGTTCCTTGTGCATTATCTCTTGCACTGCTTGCGGTGACATACCAAAGTAATCTTCGGTCTCAATATCAGGTGTCATCATCGGTAGATTCCTCCTTAAATGGTACTATATTTGGTGCTGAATTTTGGTCAGGCATCTTCTCTTCCTCACCATTATCATCCCATATGTCTAGGAAGTATGTAGTAATGAACACTGCCGTCTCCCTTTGCACCATAGCTGTTGCCTTCTTTGCCTTACCATCACTCATATCGTCCCACATAGTGGCATCATTGATGGCATCATCAAAGCCTTCCTTGATTTGCCTTAGCAAATAGAATGCCCTTGACTTACCAAACTCTAGCCCACTCTGAAACCCCTCATTAAATCGCTTATCCTCTTTCGCTTTACCCCTCTTTGCCATATCCTAATTCCTCCTTTACTAAGTGTGGTTTAATCTTCTCCTTAAGTTCAAGCAGTATGCTTATCTCCATTGTTCTTATTAGTTTGTATCTCCACTGATCACCACCACGATCCCGCGCCGACATACTTCCTAGCACCATACCATCAATCAGACTAGTGATAGCTGTTGCACCATCGACTACTCCATTGTGATAACTATCTGACCACTTTGCCATATCTCCTCCTTGTTTTTGATTTACTTCTAATAACTTCGGCTATCTTGTCAGCTTCAGCTTTAGATTTTGCGTTGTTAATAAGCTCCCCATTGACACGAACATCGTACCAATTGGAGAAGTTTCCTTGCTCAACTTTGACCCACATAAATACTTACCACCAGCTGTCATAATATACTTCATACCCATCAAGCAGATACTTCTTGGCTAGGATTATAAACTCTTCATCACTCTCCTTGTGCCAATCCGCTGACTCACCAAAGAAAAACCCACTAGTATGAGGTAGCTTGTCATCTTTCATACAGCTTTCAAGTTCCTCAATGTCCTCCATAGTGAGGGACACAGGTATGCAATTGAAGTCACCCATAATATTACCCTCGTCAATCTCTGAGTCTTCAGGTAGTGGTCTATCCTTTGACTCCCACAATTCCTCCATGTAACCTTGCAAGTTAGGATGCTTACGCCATGTCATAATGTCTAGCTTCTCGTCACCCTTCTTTGCATATGCAAATTGATCTAACCCCATATCTATTCTACCTCCTTATCTAGTTGATCAGGCTCAATGAATTCGTTATACTCCATCATGTCCTGCACATCATCCTCTGACATATACTTAATGAATGCATTGATGACATGATCCTTATCTAGTGAGCCATCTTGAACTAGATCGAGTAGCAGATTTGTATATCGTCTCTCCACTTTCTTTTCCTCCTGTAATTCGACAGCCATACGCAGAAAGTTCTGCCCTGGTGTCATGTTGTTATTAAAACTTAATTCCATTATACTATAGTGTTATTCATTACCTCGTATCCCTGCCTCATGGCACGAATATGTGACTCAACATCCTTAGATGGTACACCTGCTAGTCGCATCTTCAGTCCCATCTTGTACTCAAGCCTCATCTTTTCACACTCATCCTGCACTGCAGGATGCCATGTTGAACCGATATGCTTCTTGTAATCGTTCGTATTAAAGAACTTGAAGTTGTCCCTTGCCCATTGCCTGAACTCTGGCTCTTCGTCCTTACTTAAATCTCTATGTAGTTTCATTGTGTAAACATATCAATGACCACTGCTAGCCATCCGATTGCAAAGCAACCATAGACAATCAATCCATCGATACTCATATTAATATCCTCCTTGTTCTCCGTTTTCATTATCCCACTTCATTGTGGATCGCACTAACCTATCACAGACTACATCCTTCGTGTCTTCCGCATCATTCTGTACACCATGTGTTATCTTCACATTGATATACTCGCCATCAAGTTCATACTCCGTGTTGCAGAATGCACCACTCTTACTCTTAATGAACTGCATATAAAAGTTACGCTCTGCTGTGAGCATAATATCTAATGCTTTTTCTTCTGCACTGGTGAGCCTGCTATCATCCATAATATTATCCTTTCTCTTGGTGTTAGTTTAAAGTGGGCAGGAGGGAAGTATACCTCCCCCCTGCCTTGTTTGTTTGTTTCAGACGATTGATACGGCATCGATACTCCTCCATCTGACGGGGGTTGAAAAGAATTCCTTGTCAGTTATGCTACGCTTACCGAATACTTGTATCTTCATCTGAGATACAAAGCCTCCATCTTGTAGACACTTAACAAACTCCTTAGTCCGTACCTCCTTGCATGACTTGGAGTGAATAAGCAATCCATCTTTGCGGATCACCTTCCATTTCTCACCATCGAAAGCCTGAAGCACGAAAGCAAACCTTGGTTTGTTACGCTTACGCCTTGGCTTAAACTGCTTAGGCTTATGGTTGGCATCGAACTTGAAAAAGGTTTGACCCTCTGTATCCTTGCCTGTCTTAAGCCCTGCGAATGGTTTTGATTTTAACATATATCCTCCTTGTTTTGTTATTGTTGATTAGAAATAAATAGTCGGGGTTGTTTATAGTCTGCCCCGTCAGACTTATGGGTATTATAAACGCTCTATCCTGTCGCCATGCATTGACTCCAGGATGAAGTTGGCTTCCGTACCTTTGGAGTATTGCTCGGCATTATCTACCCAAGATAGCTGAGCCTTTCCATACTCCTTGACGAACTCTTCTTTAGCGACATCACTGATAGCAGACCTAACAATATAGCTAGGTTGAGTGCCTAGTATATAAGCACCTACTAACTTGTTGAGATCTCTTATGCTAAGGCATTCAATACCTTGCTTCATTCTTACCGCTTGTCTTAATGTATCGTCATTCATATTTCCTCCTTGTTATTGTTGGTGAAAATGAATAGCCGTGGATGATTGGCCTCAAGGTCGTTACCCTATGATTCGCACTATTTCATGGTAGATTTTCTTGCAGAGCGTTCTGTTCTACCAACTCATCATTCTAGTTCTTTTTACAACGAACTTGCCACACGGCTAAAGTAAAATGGTCGGGGGGAGATTACTCTTCAGCCTTCTCCCAACTGATCCTTAGTTAACGACATGATATCTCCGCAACTTGGTAGGTGTTTAACCCGTTCTCAAGCACTTGCTCGTTGAACCTGCAACATTGCAGACCTTGTTCGCACTATGTTCCTAAGTCCATTATTATGCGACAATGACAGGACTTGGGCTGTGAACCCTCACCTGCAGGAGACATACCTATAGTTCAGTTTATAGGATTGTCAGATCAGTACCTCATGGTAGGCGTTACCCTACATCGGTGTCCTTCACCTAGCCTCAGCTACTTAGCCGTTGACCCCGAGCATCACTCGGACATGAGTGCTAGTGTCACTAAGGTTGTGACTTCTACTAGCGTCCCATGATGGATGATCAATCCATCAAAAGTAAATTGTTAGGGATTATTTGCTTGCCCTATCAAGCTAGCCTCTCCTTGTATTTCATCTTACGATGCAACACCTTAGCCTTAACCTTGAATGGTCTAGACTTGGTAAACAATATAGGCTTCCGTATCTTTATCTTCATAGCAGTTCCTCCAACACATGGATGCGGAAGCATCCATTGATTTTATAAATATAATACACAAGTGAAACAGCAAATCAACTGCTCGCCCTACCAACTGGCTGTCATTCGCCAATTTTCGGCTGTCATTTTCTTTGAAAATGTAAATAAAAAAAGGTATGAACAGGTCAGCCTCTCTAACACCGAGAGTTAAGGTAATGTAGACTAGCCGTCACTAGTCCAAGCTCTTACCAAACCGACCCCGATATAGTGACCATCTGCAGCGTGATGTATATCGTTGTTCAAAAGTAAATATTAGTATAGCCCCCTACCGCCATACTGCATGACAACCCTCCGTATAAATGTTGTCCCCGTTCTTGGTGGTCACACCATACGATGATCCCCACCTTAGCACCGACTGGTAAACCACGATGCTGTTATCCCCTATGCCTGATCTTGGAGTATAGAAAGGTGATAAGCCTCAATAGATCGTTCATCTATACTTGGGATTCCTATGCCTCTCATGAAGGAGAGACCGACACCCTGTATTACAGGATAATCTATGCATATAAAGCCCGACTGAATAATCAACGACATGAGACTCAGCCTCGGTATCAAACCCCATAGATAGGGTTACCATGAGTAAGCCAACCTAGTCATCCATATGGATGCCGTGGTCAATCTTCCTAACCTCATAACTTGGATTTCTCCATGCTTTTGGCGAAGCATAGTAGCCATACTACCATCCGAAAAAGTGTCTTGGTATGTTTAACGACCCCCAAGTGGGTCGGTTCAGCCTTACGATCTGTAAGGACTGATAGTAGACAAGCAAGTTCCGTAGTTCCTACGGCGAGTCATCTTGGCTACTGCTTTCTTGACGAAGCTTATAGCACCACCTGTCTTATGTTCGTAAGACATAGTGGCAACTTCATCATCATTACCCTGTTCAACATCAACGATTGGAAATCTATGTTTGTCACCTCCCAAACCTACTGCTTCGTAGAAGGCATCCTCATAACCTATACCACCTCGGTCAACCTTTAGTGGTGATGGCTTATAGCCAGGCTTAACCCTGTCACCATCATAGTAGTCAACCACTTTCATCCTAACATCCTCACCATTTATCTCATCCTCCCTTATGGGACGGACAACATAACTGCAAGGTTGTGGCTTATAAGTTGAAGACTTATAACGAAGATGCCTTTCAGCATTAGCCACCTTGGTCTCGGAGTAGCCCAATATCCTACGGACAGTGTTAGGGCTAATCTTGAGATGATCCAAGATGGAACGAGGTGACCAATCAAGCTCTAACTTGTCGAGCTTACGAAAGTGACTCCAATCTGCATCATCCATATTGGATGGTGTTTGTATTGTTGATGTTGCTGATACTGCTGTGTCGATAGACATATATATATCCTCCTATGTTGTTGTTGTTGAACGAAAAGAAAAAAAAGGTAGGGTAGCCCCGAAGGGCTACCCCAATCACAAGGCTTACTCAGTAAGCCCCATGATGTCGGAAAAGTTCAGTGTAGCTTTGCTACGACCTTTAGCCTGTTGAACCTTTGGTTCACAAACTTGTGGTTTACCATCGGTGATGGTAACGCCACGACTTTCCAAGTCGCTGAGAGAAAGGTAGAAGCTTCTGCTTCTACGGGAACCTCTGAAGCCTTGGCTTGAAAGCCAACCACGAAGTCCTTGAGCTTCCTCAGTGCTTCCTGCTGTCTGTGTTAACACACGCTTTGCAACCATTGCTAAGCTACGCTCAGCGTCCCACTCCATCAATCCCTTCTCAGCTAGCTTTGCTAGCAGAGTGATTAACTTATCTCCTGTAAGGAGAGGAGCGATGTTGGTCTTTTCTTGCGGATGGGTGTTATCGTTTGCGAATGGGTTTTGCATTTTGCATTTCCTCCTTCACCTCTGAGTGTAGTTCCGAGCGGTTGGAGAGGTGACATCCAATGACTCAGTGAAATTCGACAATCGAAATTCAACCTAGCAACTGGCTGTCATTCAAGGGTTTACGGCTGTCATGCTATACAACTGCACTTGTATAGTTGGGGGGCGGGGGGAGGGGGGAACGCACGCGATGTGATATCAGTATATATATACCGTTTCTCTAGTTTCCAAGAATCTGAAATATATTAACCCCCTTGTGGCTTTACTTTGTATATACTTGACATTCATGTACTTTAAGGGTAGTATGCCGTACAGCATGAAGATACTGGGCTTAAAGCCTTCTAGGTTCCGAGAATGGTGGGCCATCGTCAAACTTGAGGGTGGTGCAAATGGAATCCTCCCCCTATTTAAGATGCTGCATAAGGGTTTTATGCTAGGAGTGGGTAGGAAAAGATGGCGTACGCGATTGCGTACCTGTATGAAATGCCCAATATATAATAAAGATCTACGACAGTGCCGCCCATTATGGAATAAAAAGATGGGTTGCGGTTGCTATACACCATTCCTTGCTATGACAAAAGGTTCATGCTGGGGTAAAGTGGAGACTGAGAACCTGGGATGGGAATGATTACTTTAAAATGGGAGGGCGGTGGACAGGATATAGAGTTATCTGTTGACGATTCTATACCTACTTGTGACCTACTTGAGGTGCTGGATGTATTCATCCGCTTGACTAGTAGGGATCCATCTGGTGTATTAGAGTATATGCCCCCTGAAAAACTTGGGGAAGCGAGTTAAACCCATAAGCGAAAGAGTAAGTGAAAGTAAAGTTAAACGAAATAGAAGACGAATTAATTAAGCAGGTTGCCAAAGCAAGAACTGCCATATCCAGAAAAGACGGCGTACCCAACCAGAAGATATCCGAAGAAGATGACTTTGAAGTAGAGTATGTCGGTATGGCTGGAGAGGTAGCTGTAGCTAAGGTGATGAATGTTTTCCCTGATCTTAGTATAAGATCACGCAGCGGCGGCTTTGATTTAAGGTCACCTCAGGGAAATAGAGTTGAAGTTAAAACAACTCGCTATCACTCTGGTAAGCTTGTAGCTAGATTGAAAGCCTCACCTAGGGACAGTGACTACTATGTGCTGGTAACAGGTAATCCACCACACATGACCTTAAGGGGCTATATAAAGACCGAGGACTTCCTTAAAGAGGTCAACATAGGGAAACTATCAGAAGACGCACCCGAAGCCTATATACTGCCTCAGGAGGCGTTAACGCCATGGAGTTCAGCTCAAAGCAAGCAGGAACCCTCTACGAGCAGCTCTTCATAGCAGAATCCCTAAGGCGTGGGTTACAGCCCCATGTGCCTATAGGAGATTACTTGCCACATGATCTTGTCGTGTACGCCGATGGTGTTTGCTATAAGGTTCAAATCAAAGGAACCCACACTCAGGTCTACGACCGCAGGTATAACACAACTGCTAGGTTTAGAATAACTGCAGCCTCAGGGAGTAGTAAGAAAAGTATAGACTGCTCGCAGGCAGATATCCTGGCGTGCTACATAGCTAGTTGGGATATCTGGTATATCATACCATGTGGAAAAATAAAAAGCAGGTGTGTATGGTTGTACCCACAGGGGAATAAAGGTCAGTACGAGAAGTACAAAGATAACTGGGATATATTTATTGAGAAATAAAAAAGGAGCAGGTGTATCCCGCACCTACTCCCTAATGTTATGGAATCTAATTGGTATTAGAAAGGAATGTCGTCATCATCCTCCTTTGATGACTTAGGTTCTTGAGCCTTTTTTTCCATTGGTTCAGAGAAAGCTATACTAAGATATTTCTTCCCAGTAGATTTAGCTTCATTGATCCAAGCTGCAAGTCGAAGTTCTTTTCCTTCTATAAGACCCATCCCTGTGTAGTCGGGGCCATTTTCGTTTTTCTTCTCTTCTTCTTTGAAGAGAGCGGCGGTATTGTTTTTTCTTTCCATATTAGTTTAATCTGGGTTCGCTGTTTTCTTTCGCTGTGCTTTCATATCGTGCAAAGCTTCTACAAAATGTCAAGGGTATTTTACCTGTGCAACCATTCCGATTCTTGGCGATGGTCACTTCCATTATCTCTACGGGTTCAAAAGGCTTATCGCCCATATCCTTAGAACGCCTAAGCATGATCACCTGATCGGCATCCTGCTCTACACTACCTGAGTCTCTAAGGTGACTCATCTTTGCATTGTTGTCCTTTTCGGAATCCCTGTTCTGTTGGGATAATGCAACCACAGGTATCTCAACCTTCTTTGCTATTTGCTGAATGCCACGGGATATCCCTGATACCCTCTCGTATATATCCTTGCCTGGCCCATTCATTATACCAATGTAATCAATGAATAGTATATCAAGTCCGTTCCGTGTTTTCTCAGCCATTGCTTTTGAAAGGAGATAAGGTACTGTGACTCCACAAGTCTGATCCACCTTTAGGCTCCAACCCTTAATCCTACCAACCGCATCTTCAAGCTTATGCCTGTCTTCACCATTGTAGTGATTGGGTCTATTGATAATAGGTACTCGTGCCTCAGCGTGCATTAATCTTTTTCTCAGCTGTTCAGTTGTCATCTCAAGGCTACAGAATAAAACCTTCTTGCCAGTGGATGCTATATTAGCCGCTATGGATAATGCCAATGCCGTCTTACCATGTGAGGGTCGGGCGGCTATAGTTGCAAACTCTCCCACCTTGAAACCACCTAAGACCTTATCTAAGTCAGGCAACCCTGTGTTTATTCCTGGCTCCACCTTACCCTCATCAAGGTCATAACAATTCTGTAGGGTTTCATCTATGCCATCATGCACTTCTTTAATCTCATTGCTATGAGACCCAAGGGCATCCGTAATTCTTTTACTTGCGTTAGAGAGGATCTCGTTGGGATCCTCTTGGTTGGAAACCTTATCCATTACTTCCCTAGCGATATGCTCTGCCTGTCTTTTAGACCAGCACTTCATAACTCCTTCGGCAAAGGTGACTACATAAGTTGATGTCTCTGTCCTTTCGCACCAACCCATTATGTCTATCATGTCTACTCCTGATTCATTAGCTAATACAAATTCATCAGGTGGCTCGGTTAACTTACCCATCACCTCAAACACTTTACCCTTGTTAGCATCTGCAAAATGCTCAGGGGATATTATGTCACAAGCTCGGCTATAAGCCGTGGGCCATTGTATGTCTCTCAGGCATGAGCTGAGGACTCCGCTTTCATAATCATTCTCGCTTAAATTAGATCCAATCATATAACCAACATATTCCTATTAACATTACCATCGTGAAGCTGAATAGAGTAATGAGATCCATTACGCATTCATTCCCCACGCGGAGGGGGCAAACTCTTCGACTTCATCTTCCCATCTGTTTCCATTTAGAAAGGTTGTAGCCATTGGGACAAATCTGCCATTCTCCTTAATCCAACTCTCTGTATCTTTTAATTTCTTAACTGAGTCAATAATTAAATTTCCTTTATCTTCCAACGCTTGGAATACCCATGTGACAAAAGCCTCTTTCTTGTTCTGCCTCACTCCATTCCTTGGAGGATAGATATCCCAAAAAATTTTAAAGCTTGGATAGTGATCATAGGAAATCCTCTCTGACTGAAGGGCATCTTCAACAGCCCTCTTAGTCTTAAACTTTTTATTTACATATTCATCTTCATCTTCCGCCCGCGTGCGCGTACGCGAGGAAGACTTTACTTTATTCTTAGCTTTAGATGTTTTCGTATCTCCTTCATCATCAACCATCCTACGGGAATAAATAACCCCTTCATCGGTGACTGAATAAACCCCTGCATCTTTTAGTTCTGACAGCCAATAAAGTACTTCATTTTCAGGGTTGCCTGCACCTACTAACCTTACTATTTGTTCTGCATGAAGTGCTTTATTTCCTACCATTAGGTAGCCTCTTTTTTCGGACTCCCACATATAGCATAGCATCCTAACCCATAACCCTTGCGCGCATAGACTGCATGAGTTTAGATTTGGATCTACTAACCAATCACGGGGATAGAATAACATTGCTGGTCTTTTTCCTTTAGTTCCCATTTCTTTTTATTTTTACTTTCGTTTCTTCTTGTTTGTAGCCCGCGACCTTTTTGGGGATGATTTCGATTTCGACTGTTTGCGGATCATCTTCAGGGATAATGCGAGCGTAGCGGAGTTGATCGATGAGATCTTTAATGTAGTAGTTGTCTGGGTCGAGTAGGTTGACTCTAGTGCTTTCAATGCAGATAGAATACTCAGCCCGCATTCCTTCTTCGCCTTCACCCTTGCCCATCGGTTTGACCCTAACACTACGTTGAGGCTTGGGACTCTGTAGTCCTTTAGCGTTAGGGTAAGCACTTGACCTTTGTCTAGCAGATGGTTTGGTTCCTTCCTCTTTGTCATTCACTTAGACTTTTGTAAAGAGGGAGACTTCTCTTTGGCAACAATAACTTCTGATAGCATCTCCTCTACCGCCTTGCGTGATCCCTTCTTATCTCCTGTCTTCTCCTCGTATAGCTTTGTAATATCGGACAGGGTTATCTTAAGGTACTTACTAAGGTCTTTATCTTTTATACCTAGCTTATCCATAATGATCTTTATCGCTTTAGGCATATCCTTTATGGATTTAACTGAGCCTGTCTTCCTTAGCTTATAGTTAGGGAGATACTCATCATCCTCCTTGAGTCTTTCCTTGACCCACTTAGTCAACCTGTCTGACCACTTGGATGCTATCTGAGCAACGCCTATTAACCTTTCAATCTCATAGGGTTCCTCAAGCTTGTCTAAGTCGATTTCTATTATGGTGTCCATAACATTCCTGACTTCAGGGCAGTGTACCAATGCTTTGCAATACTTACAGGCATTAGGGTGCGGTCTTCTTGGTGCATTGGGATGCAGGGCATCCTTTAGTATATCAAGTATATTTACCCGTGCTTTTCTTAGATCCTGCTTATTAAGCATATCTATCGAGTAAGCTTCAATACCCAGTGGTTGCACTAGTGAAACATAAACACAATCAAGGTCATGCTTCTCAGCAAACAGGACTGCATAGGCTCTAAGCTGTAGGTTGTCATATGCATTTATTTGGTAACCGCCTAATGTCTTGTAATCTATAATCAGACCAGTCTTGCCTTCATACTCAGCATAATCGAACTTACCACTCAGTACCCTAGCCCCTGCTTCATTCAGTAACCAATACCTTTCCTCCTTATGTATCTTTGAGGATTCAGTAAAGCCAACTTCTTTGCGCGCTTTTTCCGTAAGGCTCCTTGCTTTAGAAACAACAAACCTACGCTCAGGCTCAAGGCTATCAACCTTTAGTTCTTCATCAGCAATAAGTTCATGCCTAATCGTACCCTCGGTAGCCTCTGCTGATTCAACCTCAGGAAACTGTTTTTCTAGATTCCAACTGCCAGGGCATAGCTGTAGCCTGCCTATACCTGAAGCTGAAGGTGCGTTACCTCTTTCGTCCATAGATTATATCTCCTGAGTCGTATATTATATTAGTGCATATAGGACAAGGCCCATGCCCCTGTTCGGGGCAACAGACCTTTTTCCTACAAGTTGAAGAGCAACCGAATATGAAGGACATGACAAGTACCATCAATGCGGTGCAGAATAGTACGATAAATATATCAGCCCATTCAATCTTCACAGAGACTTCCTCCACTCCTGAAGGCTACCCATGAAGTCAGGGTAATCTTTTACCATTTCCCTATGCTCCCAGATCTTTTCCATCGTTTCTTTATTCAGGTCTCCAAGGGTCTTACCTTGGCTTTTCCCAATAGGAACAACACCCTTCTTCCAATTAGCCTGAGGTTCAGACTCAAGCATGAAGTCATCATGCTCCTCCTTGGGCAGTGGTGTTGTTGTTTTAACATCGGACGATGGTTTATTATTTGGAATATCCTCACCTGCATAGATGTATAGACCCAATCCAAACAACGCTATCGCCTTAACTAAACAACGCATTTTAGCATCATTGACATCTCTTGCGTTAGGGTTGGGGATGGCTTTATTCTTGTAGTCCATCACTGGAAGCCAGCAGGTTCTTGTAATACCTGACACGGTGAGTGAGCATCTTACCTCTCCTGATCCATCAGGCATTGGCCAAAACTCAGAGCCTGTATCTGTCTTTTCAAACTCAAAAGTTGAGTCAGGATAGTTGTCGCATAGTTGTGACCAAGCCCAAGCCCAAGACAAATAAGAAAGGTTTCCTTTCTTTTCTATATGCTTAGAGCAGTCAACACTACTGAGTTTGTTCCACGCTTCCTTCATCAGGGATATCTCCTTCAGGTATTTCCAATTCCATTGGCTCTTCAGCTGTCTGCTGAGGCCCAACATTAAAATGCCCTAATGCATCCTGTAGGTCTGCAATGCCTGTATATATCCAGCCTCTGCAGATTGTCGCTATACTTTCGTCTCGCTCATCAGACCATGCTTTTAGGAAGTCATGTTTGTCTCGCCTGATTGATACGGAAACTTGAACCATATCTTTTTTTTGTGCCATAATTTTTGTGGGTTAGATTAAAGTAAGGGATATTAAGGTATAAACTTTATGCTTGTCAAGTATCTAAAAATATATTTTAAAAAAGAAAATATGTGGATTTATTTAGAAAAATTTTCGCCTTCACTCGTCAGGTTACTCGCGAGGCGAAGTATCAACAACTCAAAGTCTAAGGTTGAGGCTATATCCAATCAGGAGATTGCAGTCCTGTCAAGGATGCCTGTAGACCGAATTATAGAGATATCAATGTCCAGGGAGTGGGACAATGTTAAGGTGGGGGAGGCAAAGGCTTTCTGTGATGCCTGTGCGTTTGATCCATGCAATGCAGCAGACAGGAATAGGGCGAGTGCATACTTAAACTCAGGCCCAACCTTTGCATATCTAAAAAAACATTCACACTGGAATACATTCTTCAAACCATTAATACATCATGTTCAAGCCGCCAAAGGGAATTAAGTACGGTATAATAAGTGAATCAGAATTAAAGAAAGCTATGGATACTGATGAGAGACTTATAGAGATAGCAGCACAAAGGATAGCTCTTGAGGAACAACTTAAGGAGATAAGAGAAGATGTTGCTGAGCTTAAAGATATACACAAGAAATCTTTCTGGGGTTTGTATAAAGCGGAAGCTAAGCTTTGTAAGATAAAGATAAGGAAGAAGGAGAAGGATATAAAACTCAAAAACAGTTGGACACAAAGGGTTTGGGAGTTATTTAAAGTATTAAAATTTAAGAAATATAAGAAAACGAAATGCCGAAAATAAAAAAGATCTCTATACCGAATGACTTAATCATGGATGCCATGAGTCAGGTTGGTAGTATAAAGCTGGCAGCAGAAGCTTTAAATGTAAGCGAGACATCACTTAGGAAAAGAATTAGTTCAGACAAGCAACTTAGATCCTTGTATATCAAGGAGTCACCCTCTTCTCCAGTGCCTGACGAAATCGAGGCTATGATTAGGCAGCCTAAGACAGATACGCAGGATGCAAAGTTGGCTGATGCTATGCAGAAGATGAACTCTCAGTTACTTAATGAGGGGTTAAGGAAAGCTGGGATAAGTGAGGAGACTTGCAAAAAGTTAGAGTTGTTCTCCAAGATGGATGACAATGGATGGCGAATGCTTATTGGGGGGCTTGACCTTATGCACCGAATGCTCCTGTATCAGGCTGCAGCTTTATTTCAGGAGGCTGAGCGTTGCAGGGGTGAGGAGTTGGAGGATGATGGTATAGAGTGGGATCAGCGAATGGCGGCACAGAAACATTATAACGAAATATGCAAAACATTGATAAACACCTACGACAGAGTATTGAGCGGAACGCTAGCCTCTGTGAAGATGGCAGAAAGCACAACGCCGAAGAAGAAGGCAAAACCTGGATTCGCTCCATTGAAAGAGAAGAATCAGTAGATATACCTGAGTTAACCGATGAACAGCTTGAAGATATGAATTTAGGATGGGAGTTGTTTGACGAAAGGCATGACGCATCTACCGAACTTTCTATTATGAAAATGAGATACTTCGTTAGACTGGCTTATTTCTACGGCTATATACATGGAAAAAACTTATAGTGCTTTTGTTTGTAGAACCTGTGCATCTAAACTAGGTTGGACTGAGCTTACATATGTTAGTAAACTTGGTCAATGCCACTGGTGTAAGAGCGTTAAGAAAATGATGGCGGATAGTCCGCAGATAAATAGATATGAAAGTAACAAAAGAAAATCTGCTAGGAAAACTAAGTGAGCTTGCTGACGAGGTGGAGTCGGAGGATTCTTATGATCCAAACTGGAGGCCATCACTTTCGCCCACACAGGATAAGATTTTTGATTCAGACGCAAAGTATATACTAGCACATGGTAATCGTGGGTCTGGTAAGACCTATGTCCTTGGTGGACATAAGCTTGTGAAGCACGCATGGGAAAACTTTAATGCACTATGTTTAATAATTGTAGGGGTTAGGTCGCAGGCTGTACTTGGTGGAGTGTGGCACAAGTTGATCACGGAAGTACTACCTATATGGAAAGATGGTATAGGAATGGAGTTCACCGAAGAAAGGCAGGACACTCAGAAGAATATATATATTGATGTTCAAAATAAATTCGGAAGCTGGAGTAGGATATATTTAATATCAATACCGCATGGAACTTTGGTTGGCAATAGGGTGAAGGGGTTTGAGCCTTCATACCTTTTTGTTGATGAGCTTACTAACTTGGATAGCTCTGTGTACTTTGATGCTATGGTTCAGCAACTTGGTCGAAGACCTGGTATTGACGGAGTTCAACAGTACTGTGCAGCGTGCAATCCCGCTGGGCCAAATCATTGGGTTTACAAAAGGTGGTGGGAAGCACCTCTCGATAAAGAAACAGGGGAGTATAACAATGATTACGAGAAGTACTTCCTGGATGTAGCTGAGAATGAGGAGAACCTACCTGAGGGATATTATGACCGAGTAAAGGAGGCCACCAAGAATAACGAATATGAATATCGCAGAATGGTGCTGGGTGAGTGGGTGGATGTACCCCTTGGTGATGCTATCTTTAAAAGTTACTTCCATGATAACATCCATATAGTTGGCGGGGGTAAAGAGAAGGTTGTGCCTAATCCTGAGTTCCCAATTATTATCGGGTATGACTTAGGTTTGGTTAATCATGGTATAGTTTTCATGCAGCAAGTAATAGGTAGTGATAAAACCATATGGGCTGTATTTGATGAATTGATAATAAATAATGAAAAAGTATCATATGATGAGCTTGTTATAAGGCTTATGAGAAAGATGTCATACTGGAACAGGGTTATGAATTGGGATTTCAGTTATAAACATTACTCGGATAACTCAGCGTTTAATCAGTTTAGGCCAGGTGGTCAAAATGGATCTTACGATGTTTTGGATATAGAAAGAATATCAAAGGAGAAGTCGGAAACATTTGGGCTTGAACCTATTAGGATGAAGGCAGCTCCTAAGTTTAAGGGTTCGGTTGAGGCTAGGGTTAGGTTACTTGTTCAGAAGTTACAGGAAAATGAATTCGTAATGTCTCGTGATTTAAAGGAGGTTAAAGCTATGTTCTATAATCTCGTTTCCGAAAGGGTTAAGTATGGCAAGTATGACCCCACTGTAATGTACAAGCCAAGGAGATCTAGGTATATTCATACATTTGATGCCTTGACATATCCAATGATATACCTTGATGTGGGGCCAGCACATGGGGCTGTAAGTTCCGTGAGTGAGATATTTGAGATAGGGGGAGTTAATTAAACTTGATTTTATAAAATAAAATAGTAAGGTAATCATATGGCACAAGAAAATACAATTTCATTAAACTACGCAGACAACCAGGATATGCGTGCATTTATAGACGCTCTAGCACCATCTGTAGGTGGTAGTATATCTCTTAATGTTTCTATAGGGATACAGGAGTACGATGAGCGTAGGCTTGTTGGGGTTATAACAAATGTGGACAGAGACCCATATGCCGACTATCAGGCTAGCCCAGCAGCAGAGGAGTTTACAGGGCAGACCGAGGAATCTATTCCAGAGTTTGAGGCAAGTGATTTAGCTGATGATGTGCTACTATCTCCCGATAATTACAATGATGAGGAGATGCTTGAAGAGGTGTGACCTCGGGTAAGTTAGTCGAAAACTATCACAGGAAAAACTTACCAAGATGGAGCAGAACAAGGGTAGAGCGTTTATGTGGTTTTCTGGAGATTACAATTTCGGAACTTGGTTCTCTTATACTAGTACCACCAAAAAGCATGGACAGGTATATAAAGAGTGGAACTTTTCCTGGCCCAGTAAAAATCCTTTTAACACAAATGGAAAGACTTTTCCTAAGAGGCGCTACTGATGATGTGGCTGAGGGGAAGGTTATACCATTACATTTATTTGCACTGCAGGGTAGAACCGATTGCCCTGTATGCGGAAAGGAGATGACATGAAGAAGGATGCAAGGCTAGCAAGGGCAGGGGTGAGCGGCTACAACAAACCCAAGAGAACTCCAGGTCACTCCAAGAAGTCACATATTGTTGTGGCTAAGGATGGTAATAACATAAAAACAATTAGGTTTGGCGAAAAGGGAGCTAAGACAGCAGGCAAGCCTAAGGCGGGCGAGTCAGCTAAGATGAAGGCTAAACGCAAAAGCTTTAAGGCTAGGCACGGCAAGAACATCGCTAAGGGCAAGATGTCTGCAGCGTACTGGGCAAATAAAGAAAAATGGTAAATTTAGAAATACTCGAAAAGTATGGGTGTACGCAGCAAAGGTTGCGAGAGATATTCACCTGTAAGGATATGGAAAGTTCGGACTGGGCTATTAAGCAAAAGTTTGAGAACGAAATAGAAAGTCGAGTATATGAGGGGGTAAACTGGTCGGCATCTACAAGCGACCCCTATATGGCTGTGGATCTAGCTTGGGATAGTCAGGCTATAAATAAAACCACAATACCTTTATTGTTGTACGCACAAGGTAAGATATCCATGAATCAGGCGGGTGAAAAGCTTTCAGGTTTAGGTTGTGCAGACGATTTTTGTGAGAGGGATGAGACGGGCGGTGTTAAGAAAATAAACCTAATGAGGTTGTATGAAACCTCAATGAATCTTATTCGCTCATATGTAACCAGACGGGTTGCCGCGCAGGTGTCTAGGTTTAATAATCTTTATCCTTATTTTAAATATGAGGCTAGGTCTACCGCACTACCAGCTAAACTCAGGGGTGATGCCTTGAGTCAGAGGATTGAGATCATGGTGGATCAGTTTGGAATGAGACATAACTTCTCTCAGTATATTAGGGATATGTTCATGTATGGTCATTCGGTGGTCTTTCCTCGCGAAAGGTGGACTCGGGATTGTCAATGGAGATATGCAAGAAGTGAGTTTGGTGAAACAGATGACCTTGAGAACTATGTAACCCGTGAGGGTATGGAGTTTATTAACCCTCACCCTAGTCGGGTATTCAGGGATTTATCCCAACCATTGCCAGGTGTAAATACAGATACAGGCCCAACATGGCTAGGGTATTGGGATGTGGTTAATTATTCATCCATTCAGGATAACCCCGAGTATTATAATATTTCTGACATAGGATATGAGAGTACATTGTTTGGAGTATACCAGCAGTACCAGCAGTTCTTTTCATATTACTATCCCCCTTCTGTGCTTAGGTGGCCAACACCTCAACATTCAGAAGTTCCTAACACTCCTTTCCAGAATGAGAGAACTAGTAATACTGGTATATACTCATCTGAGGATGGGGACAAGGGAGTGTTCCTTACCAACTTATTTATGAAGGTAAACCCAAGGGATAGGGGTATAGGTAATTACCCTTATGATGTCTGGCTCAGGCTTGTTGTAGCAAGTGATTCCACAGTGGTTTACTCTGAGTTCATGCCTAGTATACCTGCAATCTATGGCGGTTTAAATGAGAATGACTCAAGGGTAATGAATAATAGTATGGCTATGGAGATAATGCCATACCAGGATCAGCTTAGTAACTTGCTTAGTCAAATGCTTCTTAATATGAAGATTGGCTTAACTCAGATTTGGGCAGTCGATAAGGATGCCTTAGATGATGAAGTGAAGGATTATATTGAGCAGACTATGAAGGCATCGGATTATTATGTTAATCCAAAGCTATTACTATACTCTGGTCAAAAGATGGGAGACCTTGGTCTAGATGCAAAGAACTTTGTGAATGTGGTTCAGGCAGACATGGGTAACACTGTAAACCAAAGCTTACAGGCTATATCTCAGTTGCTTGGTATTGTTGAGCGTATGTTAGTTCTTTCACCGCAAGAGGTTGGGCAGCCAGCTCCAAGAGAGATATCGGCTACTGAGGTTCAGGAGATGAGTACCAGTGTGGAGTCTATATACTCATTCGTATCAGAGGGTATTGATGAAATGAGGGCGGGCATGAAGAAGATGCTTTATGAGCATTTGGTTTCTTGCAGTACCAGTGAGTTTGATGTCCCCGTAAAGAACAGATACTCGGAGGGTGTAATAAGAGAAGCTGGACTTGAGCCTTCGGATGAGCAGTACGACATCTCAGACCCTATGGTCAGGAATGTCGTAGGTACTCCAGCAAGCTTGGTGCATGAGTATCTCTTTAGCAGTAGGGATGGCCCAGAGCGTTCTATCAATGTTAAGAGTGCTGAAACTTTAACTGCCCTACTTGGGCAGATACTTCAAATACAACCCGTGGTTGAGGCAGTTGGTAAGCGTAGGCTTTTTGAGTTAATCAATGAGATATTCAGGAAGTCGGGAGCGGGCTTTGATGTTAAACTAGAACTTGAGGAGGGTGAAAGTGAAGAGCTTATGCCACCACAAGAACAAGCTCCGCCTCCACAAGGAGCAGCTCCCCCACCTCAGGATATGCCACCACCACAACAACAGTAGAAAAATATGAGTGAATCAAGCGAAGAACAAAGCGAGCAACAAGAAGAGGGTGCAAAGAGTAATGCTTTAATGAATGCATTATTTGAGGCTGCTGAAACAGACAGTGCCGTCCCAGCAGACACTGGACTACCTCAAGTGAAAACACTATCGGATATTCTAACCACCCTGCCTGAAGATGCGGAGAAACTAAAGAATGCGGAAACTGTGGAAGCCGTGGAACCCAATGAGGAACCTGAGGTAGAGCCTGCTAAGGTAGGAGAAAGGGAGGTTCCGCTTCAGCCTGTGCAGCAACAACCCGTACAGCAGGTTGTACAGCAAGTTGTACAGCAGCCCGTTACGCAACCCGTAGAGCCTGACCCTGAAGAGGGATTACTGCCAGAGCAAAAAGAAAGGCTTAGGTTGGCAAGGATTGCGGAACAGATATACAAGGAAAACCCAGGGTCTTCCCCTGCAGTATATCAAGATATGCATTCCAAGTATCTCGATTTCTATAAAAAGGAGTCTGCATATGCCAGTAAGAAGCTGGAAAGCGGAGAGAGTTTAGAGTGGGATGATGATTATAAGAAGCTGAAAGAAGATTTAGATCCTAATGTTTCTGACACAATGATACGGAAACTTGAGCGAGAGGATTTAAAAAGAGAAGTGTCATCGGAGATAGGTAGGCAAAGGGTAGAGATATCAAAACTCAAGAGTCAACTGCACCAGCAAAAAATCGAACCCCAAGTAAAGCAGACACTAAAGGATTATAGTCAAAAGAACTATGAGCAATCCGTGCCTGAGGATTTAAGGAATGAGATTGATGCCGATAAGAAAGCTTTTGCAGAAGCCAGACCATTCGAGAATGAGGTCATACAGAATACGCTAAAGACAGCAGAGCGGTATATCTCGCAGTTCGAGCGTGTCAATAATGGCCTTGAGAGGTACGATCCACAAAAACATGGTCAACTCGCATCAAGAATAGAGACACTCGGTCAAGCTTTTAAAAAGACTGCTAAGCCTAAGAATGGAAAATCTTTTGTCACTAGAAGTGAATTCTCTAAGCTTACACCCGAACAGCGTGCAACTCATTATACTTGGGATGCTGATGGGGTTAGGGGTGCTTTCATGTCTGCAAGTAAAGCTACTATTTCTAAAAAGGTGAAAGACATACAAGAAAAAGTTGCAAAATATGGAGCTGCACCTAAATCAACTCCAGTCGGTTCTAACATCCAGGAACCCACACCTCGTACTGCGACACCAAGAACTCCGCCCCCTGTAGGTGAGAATAAGGGAGAAGAGGTTAAATCTGGGTTAGCTTCAATGCTACTTGATTAATTTTCTATTTTTAAAATAGGAAACAAATGGGTTAGATTTTGTGATTCTGTAAAAGTTAAGGTAATATTATTTAATATACTCGTTTTAACCTTGATTGTGATATTGTAAGGTTAAGTTCAATTTATTAACCAACATATATATAAGACATGGCTTCAGGAAAAATTACACAATTATCAGGAACCGCACCCGATGCGGGAACCTTAACTAACACAAAAAGCGGTAGGTTCGGATCCACTGGGGATCCATTGCTTCCAAACATGATTAATGTAACTAGCTCGACTGGTTGTACATTAACAAGAGCAGACATTCAGGGGATGACCCCAGATACTTTTGAGCAGCTCGCAATGGTCGAGACTGATCTCGCCCGAGTAATTGCAGGAGCAGCCGAGGCAAAAATCTTGGGAGTGCAAGAAAAGGGTTTAGCTACTCTTCTTAAAAGCTCACTCCGTGATATTAAGCCAGCAATGTCCACTAGTAAGGTAGATGAGCAAAGTATCATCCTTCCTTACATTCAGCGCAGACAGCGCGGACATCAGAACTCTAATTACTTCCAGATCGCAGATGGTGGCGGTAATTTAGATGATGCGGCTAAGAAGGGTACAACTGTTTCAAAATGGACAGGCAATACTATCCCAGCCGCGATGACATCTGGTGCTGGGGTTCAGAACACCCATCATATTAAAGTAACTTCTGGTGCATGGGGAGAGGATAATAGCACTCTTGGTGTTCTGAACACTTATCGTGGTGGGCCAACTTCCATTGATAGATACTTCCTTCCAGGTATGTCATTGATTGCATATACCTATGATGGCACTGCATCTAAGGTTCTTGATCTTGAAATCGTGGATGCTTATGAGGTTACTGCCAAAGGCACTGCCACACTCAAGGGAGATGTTCTTCTTGAGGTCAAGGATCGCTCATTGACTACAGCAGGTGCATTAGCAGGGGGATTCTGTCAGATTGGAACAAATAATGTTTCCGACTGGGAAGAATGGTGCAGGAATCAACCAACCGACTTCAATCAGCGTATCATTGTTAACTGGTTGCAAACCAGCCGTGAGACCCGTCAGGTTGATGGAGTATATAAAGATACGCTTCAGAAGATCCTTGATGGTAAGGTTAATCCTTATGCTGCTGGATTTAAGTATCTCCCACTTGCTGAGCAAAATAAGATTGCTGCAGGTAACAGTGAGAATGCATGGTTGCGTTCGACCTTCTTTGGTCAGGCAATTAGTGATAGTCAAACTGTTGAGGGTTATACTAGTCTTCCACAGGTGCATGATCCTGAATCAGGAACTAGTTACGGTGAGTATCCAGGCGGTCAGCCTTCTGGCGAAAGTTGCCCGCTTGAGTATAAAGCCAATGCGATTGGTATCTATACTCAGCTTGTTGAGGCATCTCGTGTTGCAGACTTCGCTGGAGGACAGCTTGATTTGGATGCACTCTTCCAATTGATCTACTACTTAAAACGCTATCGCGAATCAGATGGTGACTCAATTGATGTCATCGACTGCATGACCGACCGCTACACTGCCGATAACTTAATGGTTGCATTCAGTCGTTACTATCAGGCTAAGTATGGCGCGCAGGTCAATCGATTCGTTGATCAGGGACAAAAGCTAACCTTTGATAATCAGGTGTTGTTTAACTACAATGTGTATGACATCCCTGAGATTGGTGTTCAGCTTGCAGTGTTCCATGATCAGTTCTTTGATGATCACTTGAGTGCAGCTAAGCAATCTGAGTCTTCCACAGACCTATCAGGTTCGGCTATTACGGCAGCTAAGGCTGCTGCGAATGGTCGCCATTTATGGTTCCTTGATTGGTCTGACATCAATGTAGGTATTGCAGGAACCAACTCGGTTACCCGTAAACATCCTAATGTTGAAGCTCAGGAGCTATACAAGTGCCGCATGGAGGCTAATGTTAAGGAGTATCAGCTCAAGTCCACACGCTGGACTACGATGCTTGATCGCCCTCAGCGTCACCTCGTAGTGCGTAACTTCAACGATACGCTTCCGAAGCTCAGTGTGTTCGCTAGCGGTGATCTTATTAACGGCTCAGGTGTTATGGACTCAGGGGACGCATTCAATAACATTCCCTAATCTTCTTTCCTTTCTAATCCCTCTCCTCCTTCGGGGGGAGAGGGTAGGGAGGGGATGATATGTCAAGGTACAATAGTTATAGCTCTGGGTATACACCGCCCACCAATGTTACAAATCTAGGCAGTTTAGCTAACAGAAATTTTAATTCTGGTTACGGAGCTAGTGTTGGGAACATGGCGAGGAATAGGTCTTCCTCGTCTTTGTCTACGGCGGGGGGTAACCTAGGTAGTGCAAGTGCGGCAATTACCGCATCTCGTGGCAATCTTAATCGAGGCTCAGGTGCGTCATCAATAATGGCAACGAACCTAGGGTCTCTGCGTAACTCCCTGGGTTCAACCTCACCTATGATTAGTCCCCGAAGTTCGGGCGGCAGTAGTTATCAAGGTGGTGGTAGTAGTAGACCTATAACAACTAGTAACTTTTCCAATCTTAATACATTAAGACCTGGAGGTATCACTGGTAGTGGGGGCGGTTCGTCCAATAGGGGTGCTAGTATATCAAATGCAAGGAGTAACTTAAATAAGGCATTTGCCGCAAACAGCCTTGCATCGGGGTTAAGGAATGCGCAAAGTACAGGAAACTATGGGCCTTTAATTTCTGGTGGTGGTGGACTCGGGCAATCGATGGCTAGTAATGCTGGAATGACTTCGAGTGGAACAGCTGCCTATACAAAGGGTCTTTACGGGGCAAATAATCCAGGGTCAGGCATAGGTAGTGCTACTGGCCCAATGACCCGCTTATCTAATCAGATAAGTAGCAATCCTGTTGTTGGGGTGTCTGATGCATTTCAGGGACTGTCGAGAAACAATAGTCCTATTTTGAATACCGTAGATACTGTTTTTAATAGTAATATCGGTCAGAGGGTAGCTGAAAGCCCTATAGTAAATAATCCTTTTACTAGATATGTGAATGATGCCCAGATGAGATCGCAGAGTCGTCCAACTGGGCAGCGATCAACTTCGACAGTTACGCAGGGAACGATGAGTGCTGGAGCTAGAATGGCAGATGCTGCAGCTAGGCGTAAGGCTTACGAGAAGCGGTATCCAAGTTTAAATCAGAATCAGGCTGAGACCGCCAGACTTTATAGTGAAGGAAGAAGTAGTCTTCAGAGTGATCACGGAAAGATTGCTAACGCAAGAAAAGTTTATGCGGCTAATCTTGAGAAGTATAAGCAAATGCAGCAAAATGGTACTGCAACGCAAGCGCATAAAAATCATATGATGCAGGACAGGAATAAGATAATGGCTGCACAAAACAAGTATTCCGACAGTAAGGTTGGTCTCAGGGGTATGTATGATAATCAGCTAGGTGCTGAGGCTATAACCAGCATGAATAGGGATATGCAAGGCGCGCAAGGTACTGCTAATAGGCGTGCGGCTCAAGACTACAGAAAGAGTATAGGTATGGACTCCGTAGCCGATCAGTCAGCTAGGGATAAGCGTGGGAGGTTAATTCAAACTGGCGGAGCTATTGCAGATATGGCTGGTGCAGGAGGCACGGGCAGTATGATTGCTGGTGGAATTAATGCGGTTAGGAATTTTGGAAAAGACTACAGGCGAGCTAATGACTACGATAGGAATATAGGTGGTGGATATACACGATCTCCCCATTCCCGAAGGGGCGTTGGGGAAAATGTAGGAGAGATGGTTACGGATCGTGCTGAAGATATAATATATGGAGGCAATCCAGGGTATGCAGTGGGTCGCCTTGCTAGTCAAGTTGGAGATGCTATCCCTAATGCCAACGCAAGAATGGCAGCTCAGTATGTTGCTGATGTGCCAAATTTTGTGGGCAATGTGGCTCAGGAGGGTATTCGGCAGACATTTGGGGACGCACTTGATCTTGTGGGTGATAGTAGATCTTATGCTCCTGGCGTTACAGAACGAACAGGCGGTAAGGCACGCGGGCAAAGATTTAGAGGGAACGCTGCTGAGCTAATCCCAGGTGGGAGGTTTGCTCTTAATCCGACTGCTCAGAGTGGCACTCAGGTTGACGCACAGACGATGAGGCAGAAAAGGATGAATAACATAAAGAACAGTTATCCTAATGCCGAGGCGTATGCGAGGAACCCTGAGGGATTTAGGCAGAGTAGGGCTACTGGTGCTAGTAATGTTCCCACCGCATTAAGAGGTGCGGGTGCAGGTCAAGGCGTGATGAATGAAGGGGAGTATATCAGGAGTCAGACTGGTGGCAACACGGGAATGGTTCCAGGCATGATCTTGGATACTATGGGGAGGATGCAACCTAGGAATACACCAGCCGCAGGAGCGGGAGATAATCTTGGTCTATATAGACCAGACCCATACTTGGGTATTTCTCAAGCAGATACAATGGCAATGCAGGGCGACTTAGCTTATTTGGGCATGAGTCCTAGAGAGAGGCGGCAGGCTCAGGCTAATAAGCAGAGAGCTGCAGGCAAGACCCCTGATCAGTTTCGCCAAGAGCTTGCTGCTGAGCGTAATCAACTTAGGGGAGGAATGCAGCCTCAGTTTAGTGATAGGGAAAGGATGATGATGATGGAGGTTGATGCCCTCAATCAGGGTATACCTGCTAATGCACAAGGTCAGATACCTTTAAACAGGCGTGAGCTTAACGAGTTAAATCGGGCAGCGGATGGCGGTATGAAGGGAAGGCTAACCAGAGGAATTAATTTATTGGATAAGAATACGAGAGATATAAACAGAAGGATCAGTCATCAAGACCGATCAGCTGCTATGGAAAGGTATAGGCAATCCAACAATCGAGGAGAAAAGCTTACTATGAATTCAGATGGTACTTCTTCGGTTCGGAGAAAGTCAGGCTTTAGCGGCAAGCCAGGCTTTAGCGGCAAGACAGGTTTTGGTGGTGGTGTTAACCTTAATCAGCCCACTGTTGGTAGAAGGTTCGGAAAGTCATCCAGAAGATATTAATTTATGATAGCGAGTTATAGTAAAAAAATAGGTGATATAGAACTTAAACCTCTCAAGTTTCTCGGACACTCATGGCTGTATGGTTACGGAGGTAACGATCCTGATGAGTTAAGCAAACTAAAAGCAAGTAAAGAGGCATTTGAAGTTCCAGATGCTCCTGAAAAAAAAAATCCAAGCACAGTCGTTCTTAGAAGTCCAGCCGCTGGATCAGGAAATAAACCTCCCCCTAGAAGAAAAGGATGTTGTGGAGGCCGCAAGTAAAGTGTTAATTATGGAAATTGATGAATGATTTACCACAAACATTAGGTGCTGTAATTGGAACAGGAGGCACTTTCGTACTAACCGATGTCAATCCCTGGTTGGGTTTAGTTTGCGGTATACTTACTCTTGTGCATATAAGTATAGCACTATATAGGCAAAACAAGAAATGATATGGAGTGAGTTTCAGGAATCTGTTAGGACTCTACTAACTGTAGATGCACAACGAAAGGGTGCGGGTATTCAAAACTATATTGATTCTGTTATACTTTCAGGTGTAATAGAGTTACAGCAATTTATTCCAAGCTTAAGGTCAGTAAATAGAGATACATTTTATTATGACCAAATGTATAAAGCTAAGGATATTGAGCTATCAGGACTTCAACAAGGTTTCACTAAAGGTAAGGGAAAGATAACTAAAGCTGTTGTGCTAAAGCCTAAGGGTGATAAAGTCATATCTATTCCGCTTAACAGGTGGCCTTGGAGTAAGAGAAACTCAATGTCAATGGGTTGTCTTAGTGACTGCAGGTCAGCTAGGTTTCCTGGCAAGATCATGGAGGATAAAACAAGACCTGGGGGATTTTATGTATATCCAGAGTTAACCCCAGATGAGTTATTAATACTTGACTGGGAGGGTATTAAGACGGACTTCAGTGATGTTGATGAGACTATATATGATCATAGGGTGGTTAAGGTTGTATCTGACTACGCCAAGGCTCACATAGTTAGAGAGGTTGATAAAGATATACAGTTGTACAATGAGTATTATGGTATGTATATCAAGGAGAGATCTATATTATATTTAGATGAGAAGGACATGACCCTTTTCGATATGCCCTCAGTTTCAGAGGGGTACTACAATACTTGTTGCATTGATTCAGAGACTACAGATAGGCTAGTTGGATTACCCAACGCTCCTCAGATTACTTTTTATGTGGTTAGTCCTAGGCTTCCGCCAAATGGTTTAAGTCATTTAATACTTCCAAATGCACCCGACAGTTTACTTGTAGATAACTGCAAGCAGACAGACTATCATTTGTGTGCTATATCCAACTCAGACGCTCAGGTAACGATTGCCCCATCTTCTCTTGACTTTAGTTTGCTTAATGATGATGGCACTGTTTACTACGGGCCTACAGGTCTGCATCCTTATGTTGGTGTGGCTTCAGCTCCTGACGGACTACAGGCAACCTTAAAAGCTCAAGCACCTACAGGAATTAGAAGCTTTGTGCTTCAGAAACCTATAGCACCAACAATATTAGTATTCCGAGGATTGTTGGCAGATAGCCCAACTGGATTAGGGACACCACCGTCAGCACCAACGACCTTGGTGGTTAATATTAGTGCAAACCCTGCAACCACTGAGCCTCTTGCTCCAACTGGATTAGACTACCTACCCGTAGCTCCAAATGAATTAGGGTATTGCTTTTCAAATGCAACAGGCACGATATGCTTCCCAGATGAGCCGACTAACTTAAACGCTATACATGATGGCTGTGCTGAGATACAACAGGCATCAGCTGTTGACAGGGGTACTTTGACAATTCAGTTTAGCGATCCACTAGGGGATGTGATCAATGATCCCACTGAAAAATTATCAGTGTCAAATGAATTAATTGATACCATTATCGGGACACCATTTGTTGGCGGTAGCGGAGCAACCACATCGAGTCAGCGTGAGACTTACTTTCAGGGTTGGACTAATACAGTAGCCTATAAGATGACGGATGTGGATGGCTATGATGATATATGGATAATTCCAGATCCTGAAAATGTACTAGAGACAAGTGAAGTGCTTGATTTTGATCCTGCATACACTGACCCCGCTGCATTCCCTATAACAACATATGCTGTCGGGCAAGGATCCATCGAATTTGCCCTGGATGTTAATGAGAACTATCGCTCATTTGAGTTTAATGGCGAGCAGTATGTTGCTTTCGGGTTTATCCAAGAGGTTGATGACAGGAGTCCTCTTGTAGGTTACGTGCCTTGCAAAGGCTATTTTATCCTAGTACCCCTAGCAGAAGCTCCTTATTCAGTGGCAATTGAGGATGGCGTAGACTCGGCATCATCAAGAACTCTTACTGGTGCAACTGAAACAGGAACGCCATCAAGCGGTGAATGCATACAGGGTGGCGGATGGGTTCCAGATGCACCTAGAGATTTATTAGCAAATGTGGAAGCTCAGGCTCCTAATGCACCTGACGGACTGGCGAGGGATTACAATTTGCTAGTGCTGGTAAAGTATGTGTATAATGAACAGACCGAGGAGTTTGAAAGGCAAGAGCATTATCTTGTCAATATAGATCCAAGGACTGGAGCAACACTGGATATACAATGACGAAAAAGCTATACATAAGATCCAAGGAAAAAAAGCAGGGTATCAATATACCTTGGAGGATGTCAGGGATTAATGATTCCGATCAGCAGGTAACATGGCAAAGGCGAACGGACGAGCAGAGGGGTGATGGTAGCGAGATTGTTGGGCCAACGGGACAGTATTGGAAAACAAATGCAGATGACACTTTTGATAAGACTGTTTGGGTTGTAGAGGACGAAGCTCCTATAGTGCTAAGGAATCCAGTAGATGACCAGCCTTCGTCAAGGGTGGCTGCAAGCTCAGAGATTTTAAATGTAGAAATGGCGACAGGTCATGGACAGAGAATACTAGGATGGGATCCGTATGAGGATATTATATTAGGTGAGACTACTGGTAAGTTTTATATTAGCCATGATATAGGTAAGTTTGAATGGGCAGCTTGGCGGGCAAACGCGGGAACAAAAATATCGCAAGCTGACGCTGATGCCTTATCTGAAGACTCAGCGAAGCGACTTGGTGATGGCGTTGCTCAAGCAAGCCCAAAGAACGGAAGCACTATACTAGGATATAGGTTGGTGGGCGGAAATCTTAGTAATGATGTGGCGGTAAACAAATGGAAAGAGGTGTCTAGTTTGGGTAAGCTAGATACGGATAAAGTTCCTGGACTTACTGCTCTATCTCAGTATAAGGACACAATAAGTAGGCATAACGGCAAAGAATATTTTACTATCAATAAGTCTGTATTGGCTGATGCTATTGGTACAGGGGGGCAAAAGTTACAATTAACATGGATGTCGCCACCATCAGTCTCAGTAAAATCAATGGATCCATATGAAAACCTTGATATCAATTTTACCATAAATAATATGGGGAACGTTCAGACTATCAATAACTTGATTAGTGATAAGAGATTGAGGAATGAGGTTGTGGCTGGAATCTACGGCAGTGCCTCTAATAAGTTGATGTTTATAGATCTAAAGCGATGCCTTGAATTACTGGGTGATACTTGGAAGATTCTAAATAAAACAAATTTAACAAATATAAGTGGCGGAAGGATTTGGCTGGGTGTGTGTAATATATCATACACATATAAAGGACAGGCAAAAAAAACCAATGCAGCCTCTAACGTTAGTGGAAGCCAGACATTTGCATCGGCAAGTGTTGAGGGGATTCGCGCGAAAGACGCAGGGATGCTCTATACAAACAATAATACAACAAGGATTAAAGCTCCACAAAAATCCTCAATATTACTTTCAAATGCGGGGCCAGTAACATTGGGGTGTTTTCCTCCAGGCGGTGGTGGTTATACTAACACATCTACGGGCCGCCCAAACATTTCAAGGCAAGTAAGGCTTCCTGATTATGCAGCGCAGCAAAACAAGACATGGTATTGGACTTCAAACTTAGGTACTTTCAAGATACCGATAAACTTATTAACAGAAGGTAAGGTTGGAACCTTAACTCCAAATGCACTTAATAGCATTAAGATAACAGGTATAGATTTTGGGGCTATAGCCACTGTGAATAAAGTGAAGCTAACGAACATTGGTCGGGGGCCGACTCTTCAGCGATATTAAGCAGATTGAATTTGACACAACAAGTATAACAATTAAATTAAAATTATGGCTAATGTAAAATTAACATGGAACGATAACTCAGACAATGAGACTGGGTTTAAAGTATATCGTCAGAACGGAACTTTAGACACGGATACATTTCAGAGTACTTTAGTGGCGGTCACTCACAGAGTTGACAGTACAGGAACTACGGGCATTCAGGATGCTCAGTTTGTTGATACTGGCGTTGACGCAGGCGACTACACTTACAGAGTGTCGGCATTCAATGATGCAGGGGAAACCTTTTGCACCTCTCCTGGAGTTGTAAATGTAACCATCACACCGTAGTGCCAAGCGTAACATACAAGGGTAAGGGCGGTAAGAGTAAGACCGTCAAGACAGCGTACACTAAGGCTGGTAAGGAAAAAGCTAAGAAGCTAGCTAAGAAGCTTGGCGGTAAGGTTGTATCTAAGAAGCCTAAAGCTAAAACTAAAGCTAAGCGCGGAATGAGTTACTGATGGCTCGATGAGCCATGCCGTCCAGATATAAAAGTGTAGAGTTGAGACCACCTCAGGGTGGTAAGCTTATTGGTGGGCTAGCTGAAGATACTGGAGCTGAACCAAATTACAGTATCAAGAAGAACTTTCGCAGGGAGCTTGATGTAGAAATGCGAAGAGAGGGTTGGTCTTTATTTAATCCAAAGTTTGATAAGAACCCGCTAAATATGCCTCTATATGAGGATGATGATGTAACTCTATTCTTTCAGTTCTCAAGACCAAATGGAGACACCGCACTGCTTGCTGCGGCTGGCGACAAGTTGTATAGGCTGTTTGCTAACAATGATCTGGCTGACTATTTAGATGGAGACTGGATTGTCCCTGATGCGAACAAGAATGACGGATACCACCAGGGTGGATCCTTTTCTTTTAATTGGAAGATAATACAAGAAGGCGTAACTGTACCAGGAAGTATTCGATCTATAGAGCTACTATCGGAGGGTGAGTATTTCAGTGAAGATTCTCAGCCTGTAGTTAGTATTGATGGAGTAGGTAAGGCTTCGGCTAATATAGTAGGCGCAGAGATTGAGCCACCTCAAGGAGAAGGCGCGCCAAGTATAACAGGAGCGTACACTGGAAAGAGGAGAAGGAACTACTCAGTAGATGTGAGTGGCTCATCTTTTAATTTGTATCGCGGAGCTGGCGAGTACAGGACTCCATTAATAGAGAATGGTGAGATTTCCTCAACCGCAGTAAATTTTGATTACGGAATGGCTATAAGCTTTCCTAAGGCCGTATATGAAACCGAAAGGTTTCAGTGGGTAGCTAAACCAAGAAGGGTTGGTGAGATAACCATAACCGACAAAGGTAAGGACTATACTAGACCTCCAGAGGTAACCATCGAAGACACTGTGGGTAATGGAACTGGTGCTATAGCAAAAGTTAATCTATTTGAGAATAACAGATGGGAGGCTGTAGCATTAAATGGTTACGCTATATGTAATAACGGAATAGACTTGCCTTATATATACAGGGAGGAGTGGGAAAAGTCTGAGCAAATTTATGCACTAAGGGAGCTAGGTATTGTTCGGGTAGGTTGTATCGCTGAGCATGGAGGCTACTTATTGTGTGCAGACTTAACTGAGTTTGCAGACGGCGAGCTAGAGCGATGGTCTACTATTTGTGCTGAAAATGATATAGATCCATACTGCAACATAAGCCCTGAGATTGTCGAAGAGTATGATCTGGTTATTAACGAAACGCAGTATGCTATAGTCTGGTCAGCACCAGGAGATCCTCGTGAATGGGGTGTCTCTGCCAATGGCTCTATTAGTGCAGGCAGTAACAAGTGGATACCCGCTTTACCTAATGTGTCTAAATCTTTTGATGTAGGGCAGAACTTTATTATTTCCGCCGCTGGCCCACTAGGGGCTAACCTTGTCACTAAGATAACAAATATAGTTGAAGGTAGTGATGGTAATATACTTTACTTTGAGCTGGCGGATTCAGCATCAGGTGAAGCGTCTACACATGATGATGTAACGGACACGCCAAGGGCTTCCACATCACTCGATGCCACTGATCATTTTGACCCAATACCTGCAGCACCACAAAGACAGCCTGGCCCATCATCGCCAACATCAATTGACGCTGAGTATACCGAGTTGCCTGGCCCAATATCACCCGATGGCCTTAATGCTGAACTGGAGGGTGGAGCTAACACCATATACTCCGATGTAGTTACGACCACGGGGAAGGATCCAGCTAGGGATATTAAAAACTTATTTGATGGGAATACTGCTACCATAATAGCCTCTAGTGGTGCGGGTGTAGACTTAGATATACAATTCCCCTTTACTATAGATGGATCAGTAATTAAGGTTTATGTTCCATCAGGTGGTTATGCTCATGGGGGCGTGAAGTTTTTTAAGGAAGGCGCGCAGGTGGGAGCTGTATTGCCAAATAGTTCTGGTGTGGCAAGCAGGTGGGAGACGGTAACAATATCTGGTGGTGAGTTTGATAAGGTAAAGACCTTAAGGAATAATGGTTTTGGTTCTGGCATTTCAGCTATAGAAATTGATGGCAATATACTTGTTGATGGTGATGGGTTGTTTGGTGGTGGTGGTGGAATTACTGTAGCAACACAACCATCTACTTTAGGCGTGACTGCCAGTCAGGATTTTACAGCACAAGCAAGTAAGGTATCCGCCACAGCTGGAGATGAACAATCTATTGTGGTATCTGACTTCGTTCATAATACTACTGCATTCTCAAATACAGTAGGAGGAAGCTCTACTGAGATATTGGGTGATGGTAGTAGGATACTAAAAATGGAGAAACTTATGGATGTGCTAATCATCTATAGGCAAACAGGTTATTGGATGGCGCAACTAACGCAGTCTAGCTCAGATCCATTTAGTTTCACTGAGAGGTATACTGGAAATCGCGCTGCTCTATTTAGGCATTCAGTATCAAATATCGTAGATAAGTATCATATATTTGTTGGACTTACTGGAGTTTTCAAGGTTGACCTAACGGAGGCTGAACCTTCTTGGGTCTCAGCATTTCAGGTCGGCCCGCAGTTCTGGAAGGATTTAAGTTTGTATGATCAGGAGACAGTGTTTTCTTATGATAATGCACTTACTGGCGAGATATGGTTCTGCTTGCCAAGGGAACTCGAAGATGAAGCAACGCTTGCCTTTGATTACAGAACTAACACTTTATCACATATCGATCAGCACTTCACTGCGGGATTAACTATCCGCCGCCCTCATAATCCATTCACCGAGAGGAGTGACGATATGGCAATCATATCTTACGATGGGGTTGTATATACATATGGCTATGGATACGGAGATATACCGTCAGTCTTCAATAGGGTGGGGTTAGATTACACTTCAGTATTATCAAGTACATTAATGAACTTTAAGGATAGATTTAATGAGAAAGACATTAGATCTTATGTACTATTACTTGATCAGACAGATCCCGCCATAGGCACTAATATGCAATTATTTACACAGGGATCACTGCTTGATGAAAAAGTTCTTGTGGTGGATCACTCGATTGATGATCTTGATGACGAGACTATGGTTCCTGTTTGGTCGAGAGCTTTATTTTATAAGGATAAGATAACTGTCACAGGAAAAGATAACCCATTGCGATTGGCATCTAGAATGTTTGAGGTATCAGATGTTAATAGTAGATCCCAGACTCAGGCCACAGGAGAAGGTTATGGTGGTGGTGGCGGTGGCGGAAGAGTGGTAGCGGGAGGCGCAGGTGGGTAGAAAAATCAGAACACCAATAAGGAAAGGTGTAGCTAAGACTGTTAACCTGCCAACATCTATGGAGCTTCCTGTAATTCCGCCAGAAGAATTTGAGTGGGCTGAAGAGTATAACAGTGCTTTGGCATCATGGTGGGAAAGGGTTAAGGGGGTACTACAGTTCTCTCTTGAGTCCCAAATAACGCCACTCACGCAAGAGCAAATAGACTTTATCAATGATCAAATGGAAAATGATAGTTGATCTTAAGTGTAAAATATAATTAATTGGAGTATATCACATGAGCTTACCATTTAACGAAGACATAATTAGGTTAAGGAATAATAACCCTGGGAACGCGCCTGACTACACGGAGAGCGAATTTATTACATTGCGTAGGTATAATGGTGAGCCTCTAAATCATACGCAAGCTGATGACAATCTTGAGCTTTTGCGTAGAGCTATACTTGGTGTGGACGCAAACACTAGATACTTGCAGACAGAAGTAACCAATGTTCAGTGGAATGAGAATACAATTAATGATCTTTTCAATAATCAGTTTTTCACCGAGAACTTAAAGAGGTGGGTTGTTAACGAGGGTGACTTTATAACAAATACAATAATTGGAGGCCCGACCTTTACTGAGTTCCTGAACGAATTTATAGAACAATTCTTCACTGAAAATTTTAACACATACTTCAATGAAATATTTGTGACTGAAGAGATACAGGAGTTTTTTGACTTCAGGACTATTATTAATGAATACTTCGAGTCGCCAGATACTATATTTAATGAGTATCTAAGTCAGTTCATTACTAATATTAATGTGGTAGAGCAGATAGATATAGAAGAACTGGTTCGCAGGATACAGACATATGTAGACTTTCAGATTAATGTAGCGATATCGGGATTCCAAGCTCAGCTTGATGCTATAAATATAGCTATACAAACTATACTTGAGTTGCTAGATGCTCTGATTAATCCTGACGGAGATGGTATAGATTTATCCCCGATTATTGAGGCTATACAGAATCTCGCTGCAACTGTGCAAAAGATTGCTGATGACTTAGGTGACTTGGCTGATGATGTTGCGGTCAACACTGAGGATATTCTTACCCTCCAGAATAGGCTTAACCAAATAATAGGTCATGTTAATAAGATTAGTGAGCAAATGCAGAAGCTGTCTGCGGCGGTCAAGCTGGCTTTAGCGGAGCTAGAGAAATGGATGAACAAGGTATTTAATGGGCTTATTGCTGCAATAGCGGCACTCGGACAACAAATAGGAAATAACGCAATTCAGATAGCAGATCTTTGGGCAGCGTTTGGCGCGCAAGCTATTGCAGTTTGGACTCAAATAGGAGAACTATGGGCAGAGGTGATGGGCTTGATTGCAACTTTGGAAGGGCTAGCTGCTAGAGTCTGTGAAAACGAAGCAGAGATTGAAACCATTAATAACTGGCTGTTAGGTTTACAAAAGGAAACCTTAACTGTCTGTGTAGATGGTGCTGCTTCAGATATAGATGTTATGGGATGGGGTGACGCATTTGAGGCAACAGATCCTGCTAAACTGCAAGCTTGCGGAGGCCCAGAGTTTGAGGCGTTGCTCGAAAGGCTTAAGAGCGAAGATAAGGCGGGGGCGGTTGACAGAGAGAAGGAAATTCAAGAGGAGCAAGATCGGGATAAGAAAAGAGCTATGCGTGATTTCAATAGAACGCCCGAACTTGTTTCTGCGGTCGAGGAAGCCAGGGAGAAAGGATTTACATTCCCTGAGATACTAGACTTCATTCATGTGAAGTATAACGCAGGAGAGTAGATCTATGGCAACTAAAGAAAAAGTAAAAGGTATCGGCGACATCCTAATTGATAGCGGTAAGTCCGTTATGGACTTCATGGAGTCAGTTGTTGGTAGTGAGGCTATGGGCATGGGTATGGACTGGTGGAAGTCCGAGCAGGGTAAGAAGGCAATAGAAGATTGGAATGCACACGCTCAAAAAATAGCAAAAGAAGGTAATGACTTAAAAGAAAAATGGGTCAAGAAAACTAGGGGTTACGATACTAGCGATCCTGAAGGTGACCGAAGTGGATACTTTTATAATCCCGCAGTTGTAATAGCAAATGGTGATGGAACATTTGGCGTAGATAAAAATGGTGATGGCACAGTTAATGAAAGCTTCGCCACTCAAGCTGAAGCACAGGCTCGCGTTGAGGAGATAGGTGGTACAACAAGTTTTGAAACTTACGGAGGTGAGGGATTATATAGCAGAGAGGTTGAGGATGTAGTACTTGCCAATCAGAATCAAATAAGGAAAGTCGTACAACAACTAGAGACACCAGAGGAAAGGAAAGCACTCCTTGATGCGATAGCTAAGTTTGCGGATCTTCAATCTGAGAGAACAAGTACATTTATAACATCAGCCTTAATTGATGAAGACATAGAAGAGGATGGGGTAAAGGTTGAGTCCCTATCAAAGGCACGGACTGAATTGATTAATAGCTTAAATGCTATACTCGGTGATACTGCGGATGCAATCAATCTCGCCGACTCTATAGGAACTGGAGAGATTAATAAAGCTGACTTCCGCAGGGCTGTTGATGTAGGTGATGCCCTCAACGATCAAGCTGAGTCTGTATCTGACCAGGAGTATTACAGAGCAATGGCGGTTGTGGCCGCAAATGAGGACAAGTATGACCTACTCTCCGCTTCAGCAAAAGAAGCAAGGTTGGATATATACAACGACCTTCAAGCTGAGCGTTATAAGGGTGGATTCCAAGGGCTTTCATCTCGCCACACTAGAGATCTAGCCAGAGAGTTTCTCGCCAACAATACTGTGCTTGCTAAGCAGTTGTCTGACATAAACATAGAGAACGCAAAGATACTCGGAGATGCTCATGTAAGAAGAGCTAGGCTTGAGGGTGAAGCTGCCGTTAAATCATCTCAGATGCAGGGTGACGCGAATGTGCGTGGAGAGGAGCGGTTGCGTAAATCAGGAATGGAGCAAGCCCAAAGAGAGGGTGCTGCTGATGCAACAGCGGCTGGGAATTTAATAAAGAATAAAGATTACATAACCAACATAAGGGATAAGCTTAAGTTTGAGGGTTACCAGCAAGAGTTGTACGAGATGGATCGTATAGCAGAGAGGGATAAGGCTTTGGCAAGTGGTGTTGAAACTGAGCAGGATATGCTTGCTGAGTATAGAGTAGGCCCAGCAAACTTTGGAGACCCTGACATTGCTGAGCAAATGCACGCTCCTGAGTTTGATTGGTTGAGTAATTTACTAGATCGCATCACTAAGAGTGAAGGTGCGGAAAAGGATGGACTCATTGAAAGTATGCTTGCGGGTATTAAGAGTGGATTCGCTGGCATTGCTAGTGGTATAGGTTCTTTATTCGGTGGGGATGATGAGGAAACTGTCACATATAAGACGGGTGATAACGGTAATCTAGTAGGTTCAAATGGAGAAACCATTGTAGTGGGTGGCAGTACGGAAACCACAACAGATGATGACTCTAATACAACTGGTGACGGTGGTGGAGTTGTTATGAATCCCAGCCTCCCCCCAGGTGCTATACTTGACGATGACGGGAATGGGGTTGATGACCGCACTGACATGAATGGTGATGGAGTTATCAACGAGCAGGATACATTATTTTATGAGCCAGACTCAGGCAAGTATTACCAGATAAACCCAGTAAATGGGGGTAGGGAGTATCTTGATGGATCTGATACAGGGTTTTTCGATGACGATGGTAATCCTTTAAGTGAGACAGTGCCTGGAACCGAAGGGGTAGATACCGATGGAGACGGGGTTATTGATTCCTTTTCCATAAAGGGTATTAATGAGGAGGGATTCTTTGAGAGTGAAGAGGATAAGGTCGAGAGGGAAGTGGATGATTTTGTTGAAGACTTATACGCAGGACAGAATGGGGTTCCAGGAGATCAGAATACTGGCGCGACCACAGGCTCTTTACAAGGCGAAGACTATCCTTATTTGCCGATAACAGGGGACGGGAACGATTTTTCGGGGAGCGTAAGGTGGAACGCAGACGCGGGATACTTTGAGGTCACTGATGCCGAGGGCAAAATACAGGTATATACTAAAGAGGAAATGGATGAGCTTGGTGTTGCTATACCCGAAGAAGAGCTTGCCTTATATGAGGCTAGCACTGGTGACTTTCAAATGTCTGATGAGGAATTAGGATTAGACTTCGGAGGTTTAGATCTTGAGCTTGGGGGACTAGGAGATCTAGGTGAGCAGTCATCAAATTTCTTAAGTGAGTCTCAGAACCTAGGGCTAACTCCTGTGGAGATTGCGGGTGGTGGTGCAGTAAATGCATTTAATAACTCAGGTGGAGCTGGCACTGCTGCAGGGAATATACAAAACCAAGGTCAGGGTGACGGATCATTCGGGGGAACCGAAGAGGATTTAGGGTATGGATTGAATCCGCTAACTGGTGAGGCATATACACACGATGAGTATACCGCAGCTAACGGACAGCTCGGGGGTCAAAATGCATTTGACTTAGGTGGCGGTGACCTAGACCTAGGGCTTGGAGATTTTGATGATGGTTTTGATATGGATTGGGAACAATAGGAGGAAAATATGGCAGCTAATTATGTAAGACCTTTAATAAATAAGCCTATGGATCCTTTCCTTATGCAGCAGATTGAGGAGCAAAGGAGATACAACGAAGGTCAGGCTGAGTTAAAAAGGCAGCAGGGTAGAGAAGATTTTCAGTTTGAGCAGGGTATGAGAAACGAAGCTTCTACCGAGCGTCTTGCGATGGAACTTGAGGCAAGGCGTAGGGCAGCAAGGAAAGATCTTAAAATGCGAAGAGGATTCCAGTTGGAAGATCTTGAGACGCAAAGAGCATACAAGAAAGAAGATCTTGAGGCGGAAAGAGCATACAAGAAAGAAGATCTTGAGGAGCAAAGAAATTATGCTCAAGAAGACTTGGACGCTCAGCGTGAATACCTTCAAGGTCAGTCTGAATTAATGGCAGGTGAGTTGCCAGAGCTTAGAGAAAAGATTCGAGCCAAAGGTATGCAGTTGGCTGATATACAGAACAGTTTACTTATTGAGACACCCTTGGCTCCAGGTCAAGGCTTTGATAAGGAGGCTGGCGAGAGAACCATATCGATGAATGAAGCTTTCCTTGCAAGGCTTAGCGCAAGCGGTATGAATATTACTATGCCAGGCGGGCAGCGGGGTAGTGTTACTGCAAGCACTAGTTCATTTATGAATTGGCTTAAGAATACTGCACCGACTGACTTGGCGGAGAAATACATAACCGATTATAGAAATTTTGTAAACCAGACGAAGCAGTCGGCATTGCAGGATCCTCGGATCCAGAATCAAATACTTTCAATCAATGGAACACTCAGGCAGCTACAGGGAAGGGAAGCACAAATACTTAAAGGTGTTCAGGGTGGTGGTATAGATTACTCATCTTACTCTGGGATAACCCAACCTCGTCCGCAAATGTATGCACCTACACCTGCGACACCTGGTCAACAAAAGAATGCCTTGGATGCTGCAATGGGGATACCTGCCTCCTTAAAGCCAGGTATAGCTCCCCTTGCAAGATATGAAAGCGGTGTCGAGGATACCCAAGTAGGAGGTGACGCTTTTTCTGGAATAGAAGATATGCATAGTGCAGTCGGATTTGGTAATCCTTTTTCTCCTGATGAAGGTGATGGATCTAATGAATTTCAAATGGCTTTAGATCAAACGGATAACATAGCAGATGATGGGCAGGCAGTGAGATACTTGCTTGAGCTGAGGCAGAGGCTTAATGAGTCGCAAGCAGGTGCAATGTCAGGACTTGTCGATAGAATGGATGATGCTCAAGGCGACAGTATGTATGATAGCTTCTGGCAGGCTGTTGCACCTACTAAAGATGGAACAGGAATGAACATTAGAAACTTCCTGGATGTTAGCACTGTCGATGATGTGGAGGCTATGGAGGCAAGTACGAAAGGTGCTTACGCAAGCCTTAATAGCTATATAGAAAATATGCTTGCACAACGAGACCCTGATGGCACACTTAGACCGCAAGTGCAGACGATTCTAGATAAAGAAGCAGCAGCGGCAGCCCAACAGGCATCTCAACAAACACCCTAATGGCTCAGTCTCCAGACGAGATCAACCGCCTATATAGTGAGATTAGGCAGAATGATCTGCCTAGCAAGCTTGACGGCAGGACGGGAACCAATGAGCTTGTTGCAAAGTATAGAGCTAAACTTGCTGAGCAAGGAACATATGATCCACGGTCAGATAGTGAGCTAACCGCATTCATTGGCGATCAGTTACGAAATACTCAGGCGAGCGAAGGATCCGCAGGGATGCGTGCGTTGGTTGCAGAGTCCGTTAACCCTGAGTTTAGAGATGACTATTTAGATCTCGATCTTCAAAGTCAAGACAGTGGTATGCTTGATGAGTTCGGTGGTGGACTCAATAAAGCAACCCGAGGAATGGTTGGTTCAATGTCTGGTGGCTATGGTATGACAGGATTGCCAGGCGGTGAGGCCGCATTCCAGTGGGGTGTTGATCTGCAGACAAATGCACCCAGGGCATCAGTAAGAAAGTATGAAGATTTATTTAGAGCTAATGGGATAAGTGGTAGAGCTTTACGCGAGTACTCTGCGAATATATTAGGTCAAGCTATACCATCCCTCGTGGAGGGTGTAGCCGCTTACTTTATTGGTAGCGGTACAGCAGGAACAGGAGCTGCAGCAATCTATTCAGGTAAGGCAGCCGTAAAGAAAGGCGTGGCATCTAAGATGAGGCAAGACTTGCGGAAGTCTATGGCTCAGAAAGTTACTCGAAAGAATCCAACATATGGTGTTGGTCACAAGGCTGTCCTTGAGGGGAGAAAGCGGGCTGGCGAGATCATGGATGTTGAAGACTACGCAGCTCAGCTATGGAAAATGAGAGGCGGCATAGGTGCTTCAACTTTAAACTCACTGGCTTTAAATAGTGGCGAGATATACAACACACTTCGTGGTGATGGTTTTTCACATGAAGAGGCTCAAGCACCTGCACTTGCGTATGGAAGTATAGCGGCATTACCTGATTCAATACTACCCGCATGGGTTGGTCGTTCATTCCTTAAGCGAGCCAACTTAATGGGAGAATCTCAGGCTGTTAAGGATGGAGCTTTAACTTGGCTTGGTAAGCAAGTCCAGAGGTCAAAGGATTCAACCCTAGGCAAGGTTGGCATAGGTATGGCCTTAGAAGGAAGCACTGAAGGTTTTCAGGAATTTATTAATACGGCTGCTCCTAAATGGGAAAGAGGAGAGGATGTAGAGTGGGATGACTTTACAAAATCTAAGGTAATTAATGCCAGTATAATTGGTGCAGTTGCAGGTTCCATAGGTGGTGGACTTACAGCTGTAGGTAAGGGGTCTACTCCTCCCGCACCTGATCAAACTGATTTAAGCTCAAGCACATCATCCTATTCAGATCAAACTATAGATACATCTAAGCAAGGTGCTATTGTTAGCTATACTGGAAGTAGTGGTACGCCCCAAATAGGTAGGGTTGTCAGGACTACAGGAGAGGGTACATCTATTGAGCCTATACTAGACTTCGATTTCTCTGGGGAAGTAGCGGGCATTGGCAGGACTGGGCCAGTTGTAACTATACCAACTGAGAGTATAACTGGTGTGCCTACTGCGGAAGATTTAATGAGGGTTCAGCAGGCTTCTGCTCAAGGTCAAGCTGACCTACAGGCTGAAGCAGATGTTCGCACTGAATCCGCTACAGCCGAGTTCGGGCCTTTTATTGAGGCTGAAGAAAAGAGAAGGAATCAGGAGAGGCAAAGAGAAAGGGAAGCTCTTGAGCGGGAGCGTGATAGCATTGAACAAGATCTAGCCAATCCGCCTGATATGCTTGCGCAAGGTGACGCAAGGCTTGACCCTGACTACGATGCAAACGCAAGGCTTGCTGAGGTAGAAAAACTTTTAGAAAAGTTTCCCAATGCCGAGACCAATTTAATAACAGAAGAAGAAGTTACTGAGCCAACAGAGAGTACCGAGAGTGCTGATGTGGTACAGACCTTCAGCTTCCAGAAAGCTATAGCTGAAGAGGATGCACAGATATCCCGTGCGAATAAACCTGAGATGGGTCAGCTTGTTGATCTAGCTGTATATATAGGGCTTAAGAATCCTAATGGATACCCTGTGCAAAAGGGTGAGATTGGAACAGTTGAAGACTTGCAGAGATTACTTACCGATCCAGAAAACAAGCAAAAGTTGCTAAGTTTCCTGAAGAGTAATCCCATTGAGGTTAGTCACAACAAAGCCTTAAAGGATGCTACGGGTGAAGCTTTCTATGAGATCAAGGATGGCAATCATCGCTATGAGCTAGCAACCCTCGCGGGCATAGAGAATATTCCTGTTACCGCAGAAAGTGCTGCAGAGATAGGGATAGAACAAACAAAGACCACGACAGACTTTAGTTCCCTAGATGAAGCTATCGCTAAAGATAAAGAGTCTGAGCCAACCGAGGAAGAGTATAGGCAGGCAAGAGATGAGGTGGAAGGTCAAGGCATTGATTTTACTCGAACTCTAATCGAGGATGGCGGAGGCAATATATCTTACACAAAGACAAAAGAATACGCCAAGCTAAGTACGAAAGATCAAAAGCAGGTATATGATCTAGAGGTTCTCATAAATAGATTACAGTCTGGCTACTACCTTGATGGCGCATGGGACGGTAAGGCTATATTTAATGAAGTCAATGATCGGTATAACGATCTTGGTATACTTCCCGATCCAGGCACTCGATCCTTTGAAGGAGCGATTAAGAAGCTAAGCTGGGATCAAATAGCGGAAAAAGCAAAGAAGCGATTTGAAGCGATCACTAAACAAAAAGTTGCAGACATAGGGATTGATACTGAACTAGATCAGGACGCTGCTATAGAAAAGCGTGCAAGAGAATTAGCTGCTGATAGAGTAAAGAAGGAGCGACCCGAATCTGTTTCTCCAATTATTCGGTCGAAAAGAAGAACACAAAAGGGTAGTGAATCACTGCTAGAAGAGTTGCAGGGAATTGAAAAAGACCCTGAGAAACCAACAGAGTCAAAGGATCAGCTCGCGAAAAAACTTAAGAGTTTAGTTAATCAAAAGAAAGCTGCTAAGGCAAAACTAAACAAGCTTGTAGCGGAAGGCAGAACCCAAAAGAATGGCGGTAAATTTAAGTCAGCAAACTCTAAGAAGTATAAGGCTCACAGGGTTAAGATAGAAGAGCAAAGGAAGAAGCTAAAGGGTATCGAGCAGGAGATAGAGAACTTTAAGAAAGGTACTCCAAAGCCAGCAACTACCCAAGCTGAAGATCAAGACGAGTACGAGGATATAGAAGACACTCCTAAGCCTAAGAAGAAGAAGGCCGCCCCCAAGATTGATCAGCGTAGAATTGCCAAGGCTCAAGAAGATTTAGAAAAAGCTAATGAGGCAGTGCGTGTAGCTCAAGCTGAGGTTGATCAGGCTTCACAAGGTAGGGTCAAAAAGACAGGCAAGGATGCGTTAGTATCTGTCACTCCACTCGCAGCAAGAGAGAGTAAACTTAAGGACGCAAAGGCACTACAGGGTGCAGCACAAAGGGAGCTTGATCACGCCAAAGGTATTGATCTATCTGATCCCCTAGTAAAGCTAGATAGATTGTTAGGCAATGAGCCAGACTCACCGCAAAAAACTGCATCAATAAAGAAGCAGGATAGCGATAAGCAAAAGAAAGTAGTTAAAGCCCAACGAGGTGGAGCCAAAAGAAAGGGTGCTAAGTTACAGCACAGTAGTCCAACAGGTCAGGTGGATGAGTATAGCGTCACAGAGATAGATGACATTGGATCCATTAAGAGCTATAAGTCAAAGGATGGTAGAGATTATAATGCAAGGAAGAAGACTATAGTAGATGACATCCGCAGTAAAACGCAGGACTTTAATGAGGGATTCATAACACCCGAAGAGCTTACGAAGCTTATTAAGGAAGAGTTTAGTGAGGTAGAGACAACAACTGAGCGTTGGGTACTAGAGGTAGCTGATGATATACTTCAAGACCTGAGGCGTAGGGTTGGAAGCGGTGCTTCTAATAAGCAGCTGCACAGGATAAGGGTGCTTGAGATATACAATAACTTTAGGAGGGAGCCTATTAGTGTTCAGCATGAAGTGGTTGAAGGTGTTACCTCCACAAAAACATGGCAATTCTTTTACCCTGTAACCAAGAGAGAGTATACCGACCTAGATGGAAAGACTAGGGGCGGTCAGGGTATAGCTATATCTGGCTCAGTTGATGCATCCAATCCTGTTTCCGCCGCCCTCGGAGTTCAGGGGCTAATGAATAAGGAGCAGTTTGATAGGGCTACCAAGGCAGGCAATCTACAGAATCCACTGAATGCCGATGGGGAAATTATGTCAATGGGAGTTTTGTTTAACACAAACTCCTACGAGAAGAGTACACTTCGGAAATATTACTACGGGATAAGGCTTGGCGGAGCTAAGACTAACAAGCCCCTTGGGTACTCGAAAGATTTTGATGATGGTCAGGGAAGTAGACCAATAGCTTTTCTTATACTGAAAGATGCTAATGGCACTTATATCACTGATCACACAGGCAGGAGAATCAAGGTTGTTAATCCAGCGGGTGAGGTAGTAAAGAACCCAGACTCAATCGTTGTACCTAAATCAGACTCAGCAATACAAGTATATCGAACGAAGGCTGGACAAAACCCACAGTGGGCAACAGTGGGAACGGAGATAGATGTAGCTGGGCAAGATGCTTCATCCATAATCACGACTCTCAGAGATAGGGACACTGGAGGCAATGGCTCTACTACTAACCTAGGAGGCAAGAAGGGTGATAGGTATAGGACTAGAGGTGTTATAATCTTAGAGTCCCCTGATGGTAGTATAGTTATGTCTGGCCTTTCAGATTTTACCTCAGACACAAGGAAGGGTTCATCTGCCGCAGGATCACTTGGCGTGTTGGGTATGCTTAATAGTAAAAATAATATTGAGCTATCAAGATCAAACAAGCCCGCAAAACTTCAGGATGTTATTGATGCAGGTTATAAGCCTATATCAGTAATAAGACTAGAGAAGTTTATGAAGGGTGAGGATAAAACTATTGACTCTCTCAATGGTTATCCTGAGCAAAAAACATGGAAGACTTTAACCGACTACAAGGATTGGGTTGAGCCTATAAAGACAGGTTCAACTGGAACCAGGCAGAGCCAACTGGATACTCCAAGATCTGAGATCATTCAATCTGTGCCAAAAATAGCTAGCGTACTATTAAATCGCAATCTAACAGTGAGGCAGCTTGACAGGTTTCTTACCCTCATAAGAAAAGATTATGTGCCTAGGTCTCCAGAGGACTTGGCAAATCTTTTTAATGGGGCGGATAAGGATGCAATACTTGCAAGAATAAATACCCTAATTGATGCACGACTTCCATCGGACTTCCTTATGTGGGATGATGTATTTATTTCAATTACGCAAAACAATTCTAGCCCCGCAGAGCATTTAATAAAAGTAGCTGAAGCAGCTGTTGATGCACAGAATAAAAGCATAGCCGACTCAACACCTATACAATCAGATGAGATTATAGAAGAGGTCGAGGAGTCACCCGAAGTAAAGGTGACAGAGAATGATTATATTCAGGCGGAGAAGGAACTTAGAAGTGAAGGAACTTGGATGCCATCACCCCTACCTGCCTCCGAGCGGTCGGCGTATGGCGTAAACAATAGAGCCAAGAGAATAGCAGAAGCTAGAGAAGGAAAAGTTAAGCGTAGGATAAGTGACACCAACCATGAGATATCAAAATCTATAGAACTAGATAGAGACTTTACGCAACTCCTTGAAGCTTTAAGTAAGAGCGGTGTTGATGTGCAGTTGTTTAAGAAAAACATGGAGAGTGTTTATGGGTTTCTCCATGCAAACAATGCAGAGATATCAACGAATGAAGCCGACACCATTATAAGGATGGTAATGAATGACCTCCTTAGACCAGACGGAACAAATATTTTATCACTATACCATGAGTCCACCCACTTCGTTTTGGATAGCCTTCCAGAGATGGACAGGCAGGCTTTACTGAATGCTATACATGAGACCAGTAAGGAGTTTGGGAATAAGCATCTCAAGAAAAGGATGGAGAGGGCTAGGAATAAGTATGATGAGGGCAAGCTTAGCCTGGATCAGCTTAGGGAAATTGAGTCAGCCGAAGAGGTGCTAGTTGAAACTGTAGCTAAAAACTTAGCCGACACTAACATAAAGAAGGGAACCATTCGGGCTGTAATAAGAAAAATCAGAGAGGTATTCTATCAGATATACAGAGCGGTAGCTGAAGCAGCTGGCTTTGATCCCATGATAGCGGCAGATCTTTCGGAGAAATACTTGAGAGTTAAGATGGAGCAGTTTATCGCTAGAGATAATGAAACTTTGCCACCATTTCTTTCATGGCTTAAAGGCCCAGAGTTTACTGCTGGCGAGAAGGCGGGAACTTTAACCAGAGTAAGAGATCCTCACTTGATACCCGACTTGCTTAATCCTGTTACGGGAGACCTTAAGAATGTAGAACTAACTCCCTCCTCACCTACTGCGATTGTAGTCAATAGACATAATCAAACCACGGGCAAGGAGACTAGATATACAACCGAAGTAAGGGCAGGGTTAAATGATTCCCTTTGGGCTGAGTTCGGTGATAAAGAATTAACTGTATCAGAGTTAACCGCATTTGCGGAGAATGATACCCTCTCAAATTTATATAGGGATATGAATAAGACAGGTCTTATTGCACCTGATATTCGCATCTTAAATAAGAGTACGATGTCTAGATTGTTTCAGGGCAAGGTGGCTCAGTACCACTATGCGGCTGGACTAGCAAGACCTGTTATATTTATATCTAAGGACTTCGGGATAGCGAGTGCGATCCCCACAAATGAGACTGAGAAGTCAAGGTATCTTGAGATACAGAAGAACGCCTTGGCGGAAATACTTGGACATGAGCTAACCCATCACATTACTGAGTCGGTTTTTGTAGAGGCTGAGATGTCAGGAAGAATTGCTCAGGCTCAATTTGGTGGCAAGGCAAGGCAGGCAAAAGCAGATTGGGTATCTTTATTTGAGGCTGCTAAAAGATTCTCAAATGACCCAATGCAGTATGGCCTGACTGATGTAAGAGAGTTTATATCTGAAGCCAGAAACAATCCTCAGTTCCAGGCTTACCTAAAAACTATACCACTTCCAAATAACCTATCTAAAAGATTTAAGATTAAGGGTAGAATTTGGGACGGGCTTGGTTACGCAATGGGTAGAGTGGTTCAACCTAAGGCTAGTATTCATGCATTAACTGGTGCTTTAATGAAGCAGACGCTGGAGATTGGTGCATTAAATAAGAGAAGCAGGGTTAGGGTTGATCCAGTAATGAAAGTCCTAAGTGATCCAACGATTACGCCCGAAGAAAAGATACTATACACATTAGAGGGTTTTGCTGTTAATAGCATTATATCCAGAATGCCATCGGTTAGTAATAGAAAAACTCTCAATGAAGCTCAGTCTATAAACATAGAAGAGACTACCATTATAGATGAGCAGGAAGTGCCGATGCACTACTTGGAGACAACCGACCAAGGGCAGGACTATCTAGGTGAGAGGCTTTTGCCAAACAAGAGATACTTGCTTTCTCAACCTAGATCACAGAAGAATCCAACTCCCCCTTTAAGTGAGGTGAAGAATCCTATGATTGCGATAATGGAGGGAGAGGGTAAGCGTCCCGCTGATGAGGATATGTGGAGGCTAGTAAGGACACCTTCATTTAGAAACTTTTATGGTGATTGGATGTTGGGATTTCAGGGGGTTGAGGGAGAGAATCCAACTACAGAGGTAGGGTTCTTTAGGCACGCCCAAACAAATGAGCCAAGGTTTATTTTTCACGGAAGATCATCACAGTCGCATAGGAGAAGTGTTACTGTCACCGATGACAATATAGGCGTTAACCTGCCAGCTCCTAGTAGTCAAATAATAAGCGGAAAGAAGACTGATATAGGTGGGGGGCAACTTGATCCAGATATATCTGATAATGAACTAGAGTATTTTTCATCTATCGATGCAGGGAAGGATGGAGGCAATGAGGCTGATGATACTAAATATGGTGTATTCCTGTCATTGACTGCCCGACCTGCGGTTGGCTGGTCTGAATCGTTGCAAGCTCACAGGGGGCTGTCTCAGGATGCACTGCGGGTTACATTAAGGCAGAGGTATTTAAAGTCGTACTTTGAAAACTTCTCTATGGCAGGAACTTCATCTCAGGCTAAGCTCATACTTGATGATGAGATTATGACAAATGAGGGTCTTAATAATCTAGCACCGATCTACTTAACCAGTGTTATTAGTTCTAGTGAGGCAACCATAGATGAGTCTGAGTTATATCCAGTTCCATCAAGCTTACTATCAGGCTCAATACTAGAAGAGGAGTTTACTGAGGGCTATGTATATGACGAGATTACGGGTGAGCCTAGCCTGAGTCAGAATGTTCACCACAAGAATACAGGTAAAGACGGGTGGGGTTATCCTGTCCACAAGAAGAATAAAGCTATCGGAAGAATGTTCTATCTTCCTGGGGTAGTGTCTGCTCCGCATGAAAATTTAGTGTCTAATGGTGTAATCATTAGGGACATATCAAATGTAAAGCATTACGCAACTGTAACTAACGACAAAGAACCTATGGGGATGATTGCCATTGAAGGAAAAGATGGGCAACTTTCCTACTTTAGGGTCAAGTCAGACTTGTATAGTGACCCAGATCTTGGTGTTGTACAAACAAGGATCACCCGCAATGGGTTGATTAGTGGTGAAGTTGAGCCAGCGTCAGTCGCAAGCCCAGAATCTTTAAAGGCATATATGTTCTCGGGTGAGGTAAGTGCGGAAGCCCTAGGCAAGCATCTTGAGGAAGTATCACACGAGGAGTTTACTGCCCACGCAAGTTATATGGGTGAGCAAATGAATACACTGCTTGAGGCTAGCGTAGAAAATGTTCAACGCTCACTGACAGGCACATCCTTTACGGCAGAGGTTAATAGTATACCATCATCTCAGACTTTACTACAGACGGAGGATAAGGTTGCTGACCTTGAATCAGGTATCCCGACTAGCAGTCAGAATAATCCCACATGGCAAGATGCGGCGAACCGCTATGATGTGGATGTAAGGGACTTAATAGAGTACCAAGGTGGGCTAGTATATTATGATACAAGTCTTTCCGAAAGGCATAAGAATGCCCTAAGAAAGGAAGCAAAGAAATATAATAAAAGGTTAGTTGAGTCTGATGAGGCAATAAACTCAAACCTTGTACCCACTACAGACTCGATTCAGGTTCCTATACTTGATGAGAATATGTTTACGGAAGGGATGATACTTCCTTTGTTTACAAGTGCAAAGAATCCCTTGATGATAAATGAAGAAGGCGTGCAGAATCAGCAATACGGAAACTCAGCAAGTTTATTTATAGCTGCATCCCAGCATATCACTGGAGCCAGGATACCCTGGTTTAGTCAGGGTTACAGAAATATCCCCGTAAAAGATGGCAAGCCAGTGCTATCAAGTTTTTATTCAGATGTGCATGACCTCTCAGTGTTATACAATATGTCAGGTCGCGTACTTAAGGGAGGAAAGTATACCTCCACCCCTTCAGTTTTTGATGAAAAGAGCTTTATGTCTGACCCTCTTATTAATTTAAGAAACCCAATCACTGCATTAAGCAAGGTTACCAGCACTGACTTCAATGCGAAGGGTGACACCAATGCAATGTCCATAGAAAGCTCAAAGCTAGAAGATCTACTTGCAGGTGACTACAATTTAGAACTCATGGACAACGAGGAGGTGGAAGAAATCCGAGCAGAACTCGAAGGCATGACCTCATCGGATGTACACAAGTATGGCAACGATCTACCCTCAGGTAAGTCGGCCTTAGATCCAATTCAATACTTCATTGAGAATGACTCCGTTTCAGAAACCATATCATGGATGGTTCAAGAGGGGTACAGTAAGGCTGACCTTGCTACAATAACATCTATACTTAATTTTGGTAAAGAACTGAATGAGATTGATTTTGTATTAAGCAAGCAAGAACAAATAGATAAAGGTAGAAAGCCGAAGGGTACAAGGTTTGAGGATACGCTTAATAACTATAGTATGTTTAACCCTGATGGTGCTGTAATACCAACCAGAGAGCAAGAGCAAGCATTTAAGTATGCCTTAATTCAACACGCTGAGCTGGCAGGTATGCCACACTCAAGACTATTAGGGTTAATAACTTTAAAACATAAGCTTGAGCAACTGTCAGAGGGGAGTGCAACAAGTGACGACCCCCATTTCTCATTTATAGATGTAGCCAGAAGGCTTGATGAAACCAAGCCTGTTGTTGTAGATAAGGATAGCACCCCATTTATGGATGGTGCGGATGTATTTGTTCAGGATGGAAGAATGTTCAAGCTCGACAGGATGAGCAAGGAGCAGGCGAGTCAAGAAGTTTTCGGATCAATAATCCTAAATATGTCAGGCGTACTTAACCCACCAAAAACCCTTGTCGAAATAGAAGGTGCTGGCCCAGAGGGGCAATCCGAGTATGCGGTTGTCACACCAGTAGGGTTTACTGAAGTAAAGGAAGGTATGCCCACTAATACAATAAATTGGGTGGGGGGAGCTAAGCTCACGGGAGTAAATATAAATAAAGATAATACCAAAGCTGTTAATGTATTCCTTAGAAGCGGCAATCAACTATCTTATGGAGCAATAGATGCAATAGAGACAGGGATGTATTTTGGTAGCACTACTATCAAGCAGGGCTTAGGTAGTATTGATGGACGAGAGACGCAGGATCAGGTCACTGCTGGCGGTGGCCTTCTTAATAACATACCTGAAGAATTTATAGCCCTAGCTGCGGCAGATGCCGAGCTAGAAAGCACACCAAGTCAGTCCTTAATTAGGTCTGGTGAAGATTTATATGGAGGTAACTCAACATTAGAACAAAGGCAGTCACCAGAAGGAGATGTGTTATTTGATAATGGATTATGGAAATCTAAAACATTATTAACTAAGATTGACAAAAGAGGCACTGCATCTAACAGAAGACTTTACGGAGAAGCGGTCGGCAGTGCGGTAACAAATTACATTACTGGAGGCTTAGTGGCGGTTGCTAAGGTGAGAAATGGAAACCTTGAGCAATACAAGGTGGACGATATGCAAGAGATGAAGGAGCTTAGGTCTCAAAGGAAGCACACTCTTGATGAGTCGGCAACCGAGCAAGACTTGGCAGATATTGGTGACCTTAACAATCAACAGTATGTCCTTGATTTAATTAAACACGGGATTGCTGACTACATTGTAAACAATAGAGACGGACACGCAGGTAATTTCGGTATAGCAAATGGACATATAGTGTCCTTTGATAAAGGGCAGTCGTTTAGATTCTACCAGCATAACACCAAGGGGAGTTTAGCTAACGCAAATAACGATTCTATCATGTCAATGGGTACAGACCCAGAGAGTATAGAGAATGAAGCGAGCGATGTGGATGGCATTATTCATTTCCTTAACACGCAATTCGGCAAGAAGATGAAGTATTCTGGTAACCCAAGGATCGTGTATAGCCAGCTTAAAAACTTAGTCTCCCAGGCAGGAGTTACTCCTGAAGCTATACTCGCAGATCTCATACCTGTTATTAAGCGAGCCACCCGATTGAGCCAAGAGGTTCGCGACCTTGGATTGTTTGACGAATACACAGACTCAGAATTTCAGCCTGGCCTGTCGCCCACAGTTGACCTTGAGCTAGAGATGATGGAAAGGCTTGACGGAATGAAAGCTAAAGTTGCTGAGCTTATTGTATATCTAACAGGAAGAGATGCCCAGATAGATGTCAGTAAGGAAGGACAGCCTGAGTATTTTAGGAACATCCATTACCCTCAAGGTAAAACTGAAGGTGACTTTACCAAGCTGACATCTGCGGAAGGTGGCGGATCTATTAAAAGCCCTAAGAGTATATCATACAAGGAGGAAACTCCTATGCTACTAGATCAGGTTATAGCTAAGAAACGCGAGATAGTAGACTCCACTATGCCCGCATACTACGCAACCCGACTTTACGCAGACGAACCATCATTCTCTGCAGATATTACTGGCACAGCAAATGGCTCAACCCTAAGGACATCTGATTATGCACAGGAGTTAATGTCATCTCTAATGACATCTACTAGGTCTAGGCAGGACGATATAAGCGGGCATGATTTTATTATTAGTGGAAGGAATGAAGATGTTCAGAATGGCTCTCAGGTCATACTGCCATTCCCGAACAAAACCCTAAAGACTGTTCAGGCGAAAGCATTCGATGGCCCACAATTAAAGAGAAGGATAGATGTAGATGAGGATGACGCAGTGTCTGCATCCACCCAAAGAACTAATGCTTACGATGGTACGCAGGCTGCATCAAATAGACTGCTATTAAATTCAATAGAGGATTCCCATAAGAATGCTATACTCAAGGGGTACAAGGGTAACCTGGAGTCCTACATAAAGGATTTATTTAAAATAAATCCTCAGGAAAACCTTAGGGCAATCGCAACCCGAGACGCACAGGTTGCTGACTTATCTATAGTAGACTTCGATGGTAATCCAGCGATGACGGACAGGGCATTAAGGTTCGCAGCTGAGTTGCATACCAACACTATGAATAACCTTATTCGTAAGAAGGGTCGTCTTGAGAAAAAACTAGACGATGCAATGGACTCTATACAAGAGGCCGCTGAAGAAATAAATGCTCTTACGACAAAGAAGAATGATGCCACGGTGCATGAGGCTAAGGCTCAGGCTGCGGTAAGAAAACTTATCAAGGACTATATGCGTGGAATGGACGGGCAGGTAGACCTGACCTTTGATCACGGCAAGTTGCTTGGCTCTATAAAAGAAGTAGAGAAGGTACTAAAGGGGGATACATTGTCATCAGTATATAGGGATGCCCTTTATGATATATTCGATGGCAACACTAAGGTGTTCGCATATATACAAGCAATGGCAGAGCTTGGTATTGATTACGCAAATGCTAGTGAAACTGAAATAGTCAGTGCTATAAATGGATCAACCAAACCAGAACTCCAGTCTCTTAAAAACAATAAGCCACTCATGTCTACATTGGTCGCCTTCTCCAAAGATAAGGCTCTCCAAATGGCATTGCTTGAAGCTCGCACATCTAAGGATACAAGTGATGCAAGCAAGATAGATGATGAGATAAAAAGAACTCAAAGACTTTCCGAAGAACAACTTAAGGATTTAAGGAGAGAGATAAAAGGAATAAGGAAATCTGTTTCCAAAGTTTATAAAGTAAGAGACGCATACGCGCAGGCGCGTCTAATTCATAAGAGAAAAACAAAGCAAGCCGAGAAAACAAAAGCCCTGATTAAGCTTCACGAGGATGCTATGGTAAGTATATCAGGGAAGGAGAAATCTCTGCAGCAAAGACTAGGTGTCGGATATAATTTTAATGCTGTACCTGGCGAACAATATTTCATAATGCAAAAGGTTGGCAATGATTGGGTTGCTACTAAAGCCGTGTATAGCATTGAAGGTACGGATGAAAATAGAATCAAGATAAATAACGCTAAGTATTTTAATAAGGCGTACCTCGCAGAACAAGATGCCAAAGGCAAAGGGGATGAACCCTTTAATCGTATGCTGTCAGACATGACCATGCAGTTAAGCAAAGCTGTGGTTCATAGAGAATATAAATCTATACATCGCAATATGCTAGACAGGGCATTAAATACTTTAGAGCAAAGACTCCGAGCTACAGGGCAGTCAGGGGTGCAGGTCACAAGAATGATTGCTGAGTTCAGGAGGATACAGCAGAACAATAGGAATGAGCAGGTATCATTGGCAGGCAAATGGGAGGGGGCTTATGGTGAAGCTATCAAGGCAAGTGGGATGGATCAATCCGTATTCAAGGAGATGGTGTATGACACCGCTATATATTGGATAGAAAATATGCCTGACCTAGCCAATGACCCAACGGCTTTATATGGTGCGGTATACAAAGAGATAGAGAAGACCATGAAGGGCAGTGGTAAACCAGTATCCCCCAGCTTGAAAGGTGCTTTACAGAAGCTTTGGGTTGCAACAGAAAACATAGCGGAGTGGGAGAATGGAATAGCGGATAAGCACAATGTGTTGGTTGAAGATCCATCAGTACAATGGTCTAACCCACTTACAGGAAGTAGGGAGAATATACTTCGGAGAAGAATAAAGTACGGAAGGATCACCATACCGAGGCAAATGAGAGGGGAAGTTATAGCTGCACTCACAACAATAATGGGGAATAATGAAGGTGAGTACCTATCTGTGGTAGGTGGATGGAATAACTCTGATATATTTAATCAAATAAAACTACTAGGCAAGAAGGCAGTGGGACAGGATGCCGCCTTCGATGAGATGATGGGGCTAGCCGATCAACTATTTAATGAAACTATAATCAATACATTCCTTGATCCACTGTTATCAAAACCTGGCGATCCTATATTCACAGCACCAAAGAAGCGGGGGTCTAATGCTAAACATCCTATACCTCAGGATGAGGTAATGTCAGCATGGTTGGACTCAGGCAAAAGCTTTAAGGAGTTTGTTGTTCAATTGTTTTTAAATCAGGACGCTGATATACAAGACCTGCCCGCATTTGCATCAGACATACTAGGCAGGTTAAGGCAGGTCTATCAGATGGGTAGATCCATAGCGGTCAAGGTGGACACTACACCTATGAGTAGCGAGACTACTCCTCATAGAATGATGGACGCTCGAACCAACACAATATTCCCAAGGGAGTGGTTGGAGTATGACACCTTCACTAAAGTTGATGCAGGTATTCATGTATCAAAGCTTGCCAGCGTAGCTGCATTTGGCAGGGATAGTAGTATCCTATCAGGCATGATGGATGCAGCGATGGCTGAAGCTAGGCAACTGCAACTACCACTTACTGAGGTGCAACAGAACCCTGCTTATCTAAGCTTAAAGACAGAAAAGGAGAGGAAGCAATTCCTTATATCAAAGCTCGGTAAGGAGAGGTATGAATCAGCAAGAGATGCGGCAAGAATAAGGGATGAAATCAAAGACTTAAAGAAGTCGATGATAGATTTATTCTCCGCACCTGGCGGAGGATTTAAAGACATGAGAATGTTAGAAGAGTTAGCATCACTGAATGCCGACCTAGTTCTCAGGACACCCAAGTCGGGATTATGGCAAGCCTTATCTGGTATGGATTATACCCAGAGGCTTGGCTACGGAACCATCTCGGCTAGGGCAAGCGGTACTTTTATATACAACTCAATAAAGAATGTGTTCGGATCTCTCTTCAATGAGGGCTTGGGTATACCTCTGATGCAGGCAACTGAATCAGCTAAAGCAATTAACTATATAAGATCTACGCCAGGCCAGCAGGATCTAACCTTCAAAGAACTGTTTGCTAATCACGGAGTTCAAGGTACGGGAGAGGGTATCGTTCGCACATCTAGGAAGATCAAAGATGGTCTTGATAAATCCATAGGACTAAAGGGTGGTTCGACAGGATCGTCAGGCTTTGCTCCTTTTACTCCACTATCACCTTTCTCTTGGCTTAATAATGTATTCGGTTCTGCGGTAGCTGAAGGTGGTATAAATGTATGGAGGACTGTGATAACTAGAGCCTTAGCTTACATTGACCAAAACCCGAGCGTGATGGGGGATCCAAACTTTAGATTCAACTTGAAGCACTTAGGTATAAAAGGAAGTCTGATTGGCGGGAACGAAAGGGCATTGGAGTATCTCGCAGATACATGGGCGGAGCATACAGGTCAATCACTATTAGATTTTATTAAGCAATCCTATAATAGAAAGACCAACCAGCAGGAGATATTTAGTAAGGAGGACTACCTTAATATGTATCAGATAGCTATGGATGATATAAACTTAGAGGGAGGTATTGGCTCAACTCCAGTTGCATTTAGGACTAATGGTATACTTAGAGTTGCAACCCCCTTGCTTCGGTGGGCTACTGGAAAAAGTAATGCGGTTCACGGATCGCTTCAAACTCAAGAAGGTAGGTACACAATTAACTCAGTGCTAAAAGGTTTAGCTGGGATCAGTGCGGTAGGTATGCCGATAGGTATAGCAGCCACAATGTTAATGGATGAGTATGATGAGGAGATACTAGGCAAGAAGAGTAACCTTAGAAAGGTTGACCCAATCAATCTGTTGCCTGGATTTGCTGCATTCAATATGCTTTCAAATAAAGATGGGCAAGGTCTTGCTATACTTGAGAGACTAGCGAGGTCAGGAAATGTTTACGGACTTGGAATGGAAGCGGCTTACGGTATGGCTGCTTGGACAGATCCTATGCAGGGTCAGCGTGCATTAGGTATTGATAGAATTTTAGTTTACTCTCAGGTGGCCAATGCAAGAGATGCATTTGTAAACATAATGCACTCAGGTTGGTATATGAACTACGAGGATGGCAAGAAGATCGTTGATGTAATGGCAGGTCAAGCACCTGCCCACTTTACTCAAACAGTAAACAACCTCCTCATGCCAATCAATGATAACGAGAGAAGGAGAGTGAAGAGGGTCGATGCATACAATTACCTGAGATCAGCAGGAAGGTCAGCAGGAGTACCACTAAAGAAGAGTGGCATGAGAACCAATCCGACTCCCCTTACCGCAAGGATAAGGCAGATGCAACTCGCAGCTTACGGCGATGATCCTGAGGAGTTTAACAATATACTTCAGGATGCTATAAGTGTCGCAGTTGATATGGGTAAAGAGGATCCGATAGGCTCTATCGTATCATCATGGAAAGCCAGACAACCTATGGATTTATTCCAGCGAACACTTACACCAGATGAGACCGAGGAAGTATTCAAGCATATGAACCAAAGAGGAAAGGAGAATGTGCTTGATCTCATTAGATTACACGAGAAATACCTTAATTACCTTGAGCCTAGGAAGGTAGATTTTAATCGCTCTATGTCCCAAGACAGATATAATAGAGCTAACATAAACAAGAACCGACTACTATACTTAAACCTATGAAAGAACTAAGCGAGAATGAAAAGCGAGAAGCAGGATTCGTAATGAAGGCTGCCTTTGATAAACTAGAAAAATCCCTTGAGAGTATTAAGCCACCCGACATGAGTAGGGTGATGGATTTGATGAAGTCAGTGGAGGCGAAGAAGGCTACCCTTCAAACCGCCATGACTCAAATGAAGAAGAAGCTGGGGGATTCGGGTATCGATGTCGAAAAGATTGAACCTGCAACTCCAGTCAAGCTAACCAGAAGCAAGCCCAAGCCTAAGCCTAAAGCTAAAGCTAAGCCTAGGGCTAAAGCTAAGCCTAAAAAATGATAACAAAAGTTGTAATTTGTATAACATTATTATCTTTTGGCTCATGTAGTCTAAAGAAATTTTATCCATTGGCTGGCAGCGTGGTTGGTGGATCGGCGGGATCAATTGGCGGGCCTGTATCGGCTGGCCTGGGAGCAGGGGCAGGCTGGACAGTGGGGGAATTAGCTAAGGGCGATGCCGAATTAAAGGAAGCTCAAGATACTATCACTGCACTCACCACTGGTGATGTGGATGCATTATTAGAAAAGAAACTTAAAGACAAGAAGGCATCAGGCTTTTTTGACAGCATACTAGATGGCGTATATGATATACTTAAGATAGGGGTAATCATTATAGCCGCTTGGATGATCCTGCAGCTATGGTTCTCCAGGCACATACACACAAAGGTAAGAAAAAATGAAGAATCTATACGATAAATTATGTAGTAATAAAAAGATAATTGTTATACTTGTTATTGCGGGTATTGCATTAGCTGTATTAAATCACCTATCGGGATGAATTTTTGGGGGGTGCGTTTTGGGGTAGACGCACGGCTTGCTTCTCGCTTGGCAAGCCAGCCCCCCGCTTTTTAATGATGATGGATCTAGAAATAAAAAGACTGAGCAAGTTAGTTCAAGATAAGGACAGAGAGATTGCTGACCTTCTTGTTCTTGTTGATACACTACAAACTAATCTGCGTAGTGCTGTGTCTCAAATAGATCCAGATAAAGCAAAGACTATAACAGAAGTGCAAAGCTTTAAGTGGAGTTTGAATTGGAGGAAAGAGAATGGCTAAGATTGTATGGCCTCCAATTAAGGATGGTAAATGCTGCGAGGTGGATTGTGCTGACATTGATGATGCCGATCCATGTAAGTGTGAATGTTGTGAGGGAATAGAAGGTGTGCAGATATGTACATTCAAATGGGACTATGGATCAGCAACCAATGCTGGTGATTGTATAACTCAATTTTATAAATATGCAACTGATGTTACGCACGGAATAGGCACGCCATCAGGATGTAAGTTTACGGAAGATGGCGAGGAAGATGGCGCAACTGTACTTGAATATAAGAATACTCCAGAGCAGATAGAGTTAATAGGTGAAGCACACAATACAGCAGCCCAAGCACACATAAATATGGAGACCACACGAGATGCCTCCGACCAAAAACCTGAGAGCGGAAAGCTTAGGGATTTAGCTGATCAGGCTGAGGTAGAATATGATGAAGCGTTGGCCAATCTAGAGGCAGTCATTGAGGAGAATAAACCAATGTGGCTTGGGGCAGGAATACCCGAGGAGAAGGGTTGCTCAAGCTATGAAGGGGATAGGTATGATGAGGATGGTAAATTGATCGGGGGTGTCGTAGGATGGCACGCTGGATTGAATACCAATACAGGATCATCTCCGCCCGTGGATACAGAATGGATACCAATGGAAGGTATAGTCCTTACAGTGGGTGAGGATCCAGAATATGTGGGTATCCCATGGGATAGATCCACAGGGAACTGCGACTGCCCAAGCCCTGAAGGGGGAGGATGCCCTGATCGAGAGCCTAGATATGACATAGATTTAAATGAAGATGGGGTAATTGATTCGGATGAAACAGACCTATGCTGGAGCGATGAAAGAACTGGAACATACGAGTATTACGAATGCGATCCTCAGGATGACTGCGAAGGATGCATGGATTCAGGGTCAAGTAATTACGATGCAAATGCTACAATAGATGACGGGTCATGCTGTACAGAAGATTGCACTGAAGGCCCACCTGGTGTGTTCCTGCCAGATAATCCATTCGCCCATGTCTGTTGTTGCCCTGAAAATGCAGTGCCTCCATCAGCAGAAGGAACTGTTGCAGAAAATCTAGGGAGTGATCCTGGCGGGGCTTGTTGTGATCCAGTTTCAAAGACTCAAGGGTTAGGAGATTGCTAATGCCTGATGCGATGTATATGTTCGTAGGGATTGGGGTATCCTTATCAATTCTAGCTTTTTTTCTTAAGAAGAATAAGAATGAAATTGACACATTAAAAGTTCACCTTAGGGATATTGAATTAGATAATGCGAAACAGGAGGAGAAGTTATACTTCATTGAGAAAGTTTCGGAGGATAGAAGGCGAGACATACAAAAGATTTTTGAAATAATAAATGAAAAGGCATAAGCAGATAGATGAGTTTACCCAAAGTATAGCCGACAAGGTGTACTATTTTCAATCAGAGTTCGGGCTTGAGTCCGAAACTCTAGCGGGAACTCTTCTGTTTGCAGCTATGGACTTAAGGGATTATGGAGTAGTTCTAATGAGCGACCCCGAAGAAGAAAAAGAAAAAGAAAACGAGGAGACTGATGATGACCCCAAAGATTAAATGTAATCAGTTTAATATAAAAGTTACAGGCGAGAATGAGGTTAACATTGACCTACACTTTGAGTCCCAAAATTGGAATGTGACTACATATAAGAAGACAGATACCAACACTTCCGAACTTGAAACCACGGAAGTTAAACAA
>UEXM01000157.1_pt1 | contig 74645 bp, 70 predicted proteins | sample 1796661 | NCBI WGS metagenome assembly UEXM01 (sample SAMEA4772469, study PRJEB27181) | metagenome | reverse complement strand
CTTTCTTCAACAGATTCATGAACTAACTCAAGCTCTTGTTCAAACATAAAAAATCCCCACCAGAATACTGGTAGGGATTATCAATCATCTGCAGGATCGTTCAAGTACTCTTAAACGATCGGCATTGCAGTTTAATACTGGGCTTTTTATTTAAGTGTTTGTTAATAAAAGTTTAATGTTGTTCTCGCTCAATCGCACGATATGCAATATCGGTACGGTACTCAACACCTGACCAAGAAATTTCTTTTAATAGCTCGTAAGCACTACGTTGTGCTTGAGTGACATTATCACCTAATGCTGTTGCACAGAGTACTCGACCACCTGCGGTAACAACCTCACCTGCTTTTACACTCGTACCTGCATGGAATGTTTTACGGTCGGTCGCTTTATTTTTATCAAGCCCGGAAATAACATCTCCTTTCGGGTAGTTACCTGGATAACCTGCTGCGGCTAATACCACACCGACAGCGGGACGAGGATCAAAATCAATTGTAGCTTTATCTAACTCACCACGACATGCCATCATGCATAGCTCAACAAGGTCAGATTTTAAACGCATCATGATCGGCTGAGTTTCAGGATCACCAAAACGACAATTATATTCAATAACTTTTGGCGTGCCCTCATTATCGATCATTAAGCCAGCGTACAAAAAGCCGGTATAAGGTTCGCCCTCTTTCGCCATACCTTCAACAGTAGGTATGATAACTTCATTCATTGCGCGTTGGTGAATTTCAGGTGTCACTACCGGTGCTGGAGAATATGCCCCCATACCTCCTGTATTAGGGCCTTTGTCACCATTATATGCACGCTTATGATCTTGGCTAGTAGCAAATGCTAAAATATTTTTACCATCAACCATGACAATAAAGCTGGCTTCTTCACCTTCTAAGAACTCTTCAATCACGACTCGATGTCCAGCATCGCCAAAAGCATTACCAGCAAGCATATCTTTAATTGCGTTTTCTGCTTCTTCCAGCGTCATCGCAACAATAACCCCTTTACCTGCAGCAAGGCCATCAGCCTTAATGACAATTGGCGCCCCCTGTTGACGAACATAGGCAAGAGCAGGTTCAATTTCAGTAAAATTCTGATAAGCACCAGTAGGAATATTATTTCTTGCTAAGAAGTCTTTAGTGAATGATTTAGAGCCCTCAAGTTGCGCTGCTTTAGCACTAGGTCCGAAAATCATTAAATCTTCAGCTTGGAAGGCATCAACAATGCCATCGACTAAAGGCTGCTCTGGACCAACAATAGTTAAAACAACGCTGTTGTCCTTAGCAAAGTTGACTAAGGCGGGGATATCTCCGACAGAAATATTAATATTTTCTAATTTGTTTTCTGTTGCTGTACCTGCGTTACCAGGGGCAACAAATACTTTTGTTACTGAGGATGATTGTGCAGCTTTCCATGCCAACGCATGTTCACGACCGCCACTACCAATTACCAAAACATTCATCTACTTAAATTCCTAAAGTTTTAAAGCCACTACAACAAAGGTATTATGTTATAGCAGCTTTATTAGTTTATTTTACAAATTTTAATGTCATTCTATCACTTTCGCCAATCGCCATATACTTAGCCTTATCAGTATCACCTAAGCGCAATACTGGTGGTAAAGTCCATACTCCTTTTGGGTAAACAGCCTTATCTTTAGCATTAGCATTTATTTCACTACTTGCTGCTAGGGTAAAACCCGCCGCTTTTGCTTGCTCGATAGTTTTACTTTGAGAAACATAACCCATCGCCTTTTTAGGATCGACACCTTCAGGTAGACGATGCTCAACAACGCCTAGCACGCCACCATTTTTCAAGGCTTTGTAAGCATCTTTAAATGCTTGCTCAACTCCAGCATCACGCCAGTTATGTAGGTTGCGGAAAGTTAAAACCAAATCAGCGGTGCCTGCAGGTGCAAGCTCGCTCTCTTGGCGAGGAACAAAATTAGTCAACTCTACTTCGCTAAATACTGGATCACTGGCTAATTTTTTAACTAACTGCTTGCGAGAGTTACTGTAATAGTTGTCTTCGCCGGTATCAGGATAATGAGCGCCATATAGCTTACCTTTGCCTTTTACAGCAGGAGCTAAAATTTCAGTGTACCAACCACCACCTGGTGTAATTTCAACCACGGTCATTGATGACTTAAAGCCAAAAAACTCTAAAGTTTCTTTTGGATGACGAAATTCATCACGGGCTTTATTTTTTGCTGAGCGGTGCTCGCCAGAAATGGCTTGCTCAAGCTGACTTTGATGGTCAACGTCTTGATGAGCACTGGCAAGTCCTGAACATAATAGACTGGCTGAGATGATTGAGGCAGTGAAAACTTTTTTTATAGTTTGAGCTGTTGTATGCATTGTTATCTTCCATTAACGAGTAAATTATATAGTGGCTAGCAACTGTTAAGTTTTACCAAGGTAACAGAACTATAAACCGAATGTTAAACAGACACTATTTATAACAGATTTCTTTCAGATGTTCAGTGCAGAACGCTTCATTTTATCGACGAAAACTAACATGTTAACTTAATCGTGTATGCCTAAGCATTACTTAGCCTAGGCATACACCTTACTGTGATGCGGATAAGAAAATCACCTACGAGGGCTTTTCTTATACTACTTCATCATTAATGACGGAAATGACGCATACCGGTGAATACCATAGCGATATTGTGTTCATCTGCCGCGGCAATAACTTCATTATCACGCATAGAACCACCAGGCTGAATCACAGCCGTAATTCCCGCTGCTGCTGCTGCATCTAAACCATCACGAAATGGGAAAAAAGCATCCGATGCCATAACAGAACCCGCAACCTCTAAATTTTCATCCGCAGCTTTGATACCAGCAACTTTTGCTGAATAAACACGGCTCATTTGGCCAGCACCTACACCAATAGTCATACTATTCTTAACATAAACAATAGCGTTTGATTTCACGTACTTTGCGACTTTCCAACAAAATTGCAGATCGCGCATTTCAGCATCTGTTGGTTGGCGTTTAGTCACTACGGTTAATTCATCAGCAGTTACTTTACCTTGATCACGGTCTTGTACTAACAAACCACCATTTACACGTTTGTAATCTAAACCTGTAGTTTTAGCTGACCATAAGCCACAAACAAGTAAACGCACATTAGGTTTTGCAGCAACAATTTGCGCCGCGGCGTCAGAAACACTTGGTGCAATTATTACTTCAACAAACTGACGAGATACAATTGCTTCTGCCGTATCAGCATCTAATTCACGGTTAAAAGCAATAATGCCACCAAAAGCTGAAGTAGGATCAGTTTTAAAAGCACTTTCATAAGCGGCTAAAATATTATCACCAATTGCAACACCACAAGGATTAGCATGTTTGACAATAACACAGGCTGCTTCATCAAATTCTTTTACGCACTCCAATGCGGCATCAGTATCAGCGATGTTGTTATATGATAACGCCTTACCTTGAATTTGCTTAGCAGTAGACACTGACGCTTCTTCTGGATTAGCTTCTACATAAAAAGCAGCATCTTGATGTGAATTTTCACCGTAACGTAAGTCTTGAGCTTTAATAAATTGATTATTAAAAGTGCGAGGGAACTTCTGTGTTTCTTTACTTTGCGCTTCTTTGTTGCCGTATGCCGGTAACATCTTACCAAAATAGTTTGCGATCATGCCGTCGTAAGCAGCAGTATGTTCATAAGCTGCAATCGCTAAGTCAAAACGCGTTTGATAGACCAAAGAACCATTATTGTCTGCCATCTCTGCCAGTACACGCTCGTAATCATGCGCATTAACCACAATAGTAACATCTTTATGATTTTTAGCTGCTGCGCGCACCATCGTTGGGCCGCCAATATCAATATTTTCAATTGCATTTTCTAATGAACAATTTTCATCAGCAACTGCATCAGCAAACGGGTACAGATTTACCACAACCAAATCAATAGCACTGATATTGTTTTCGGCCATTACCGCTTCGTCCATATCACGACGCGCTAAAATGCCACCGTGTACTTTCGGGTGTAAAGTCTTAACACGACCATCCATAATTTCTGGGTGACCTGTATAATCAGATACTTCCGTTACTTTTATACCATTTTCAGCCAATAATTTCGCAGTACCACCCGTTGATAAAAGGTCAACACCTTTTTCTGATAGCGAGCGAGCAAATTCTACAATACCGGTTTTATCTGAAACACTTAATAGTGCACGTTTGATTGGGCGTGGTGTATGCATGGTTTTTCTAATTACCTATAAATTAAAATGGTTGTCTGGCCTATGACACATGTCCTTGGCAGTGAGCTTAGCGCTTTATCGCGTCCTTTATCATTGATATGCGATATTTACTTTGCGGGATAAAAGTTGACTAATTGGATAACTTTTACATCCCTAAAAACAAAAAAGCACCCGAGGGTGCTTTTAATTGACAGGCTAGCCTGTCGTATTTCTTAGTTCATGCCGTATTTTTTTAACTTTTTACGTAAAGTACCACGGTTGATGCCTAATAAGTTTGCCGCGCGGGTTTGGTTACCACGCGTGTATTGCATGACTTCTTCAAGCATTGGCGCTTCAATTTCTGAAAGTACAAGGTCGTACATATCATCAACGTCATTACCGTTTAACTGAGACAAGTAGTTTTTAATGGCTACTTTTGCTTGTGTGCGTAAAGGCGATGCCTTTGTCTGAGTTTGTAAATCACCGGTAATAAATGGAGAGGAAATATTTTGTTCAAACATAAAGTTCAGACTCTTTCTAAAGTTAAATTATCAAAATACATAGTTAATGCGTCAAGTTGTTCAGTAACTGACTCGAGTGCATTAAAAATAGAGCGAAACGATTTTCCTTGTTCATGCGTTTGCATGTACCAAGAAACATGTTTACGGGCAAAGCGTACACCCATAAAGTCACCGTAAAAGTTGTGTAATTCCATTACATGCCCAATTAACACTGAGCGCACTTCATCCATAGAAGGAGCAGACAAATGCCTACCCGTTTTCAAAAAATGATTAATTTCTCGAAAAATCCAAGGTTTCCCTTGGGCACCACGGCCAACCATAATGGCATCAGCCCCGGTGTAATTAAGCACCTGTGCCGCTTTTTCCGCACAAGTAATATCGCCATTAGCAACAATAGGTATACTCACCGCTTGCTTAATTGCTTTTATGGTGTCGTACTCAGCATTACCTTTATAAAAGTCATTACGAGTACGGCCATGCACAGCAAGTGATTGAATACCGTTATGCTCAGCGATATTGGCTATTTCAATACCATTGCGAGTGTTTTCACACCAACCAGTTCGAATTTTCAACGTTACCGGAATATCTACCGCATTAACCACAGCTTTTACAATTTGCTCGACTAAAGCGGGTTCTTTCAATAACGCTGAACCTGCTAATTTTTTGTTTACCTTTTTTGCTGGGCAGCCCATATTGATATCAATAATCTGTGCACCGCTATCAGCATTAAACTTGGCAGCAAAAGCTAATTCTTCAGGGTCAGAACCGGCAATTTGCACCGACCGTATACCTGCGTCTTCGCTATGTAACATCCGACGTTGAGATTTACCGGTATTCCACACTTTTGGGTTAGATGACATCATTTCTGATACAGCTAAACCTGCCCCCATCTGACAACATAATTGTCTGAATGGTTGGTCGGTAATTCCCGCCATGGGTGCAAGCATAGTATTGCTCGCTAATGTGTATGGACCTATCTTCACGCTGGTGTTTTTTTGAGCTACTAGTCAAAAGGGCGCTAAGTTTACGCGTTTTTTTTAGGATTGAAAAGGATATAAATTGACCAAAAAGCGCTTTTTTTCACGTTTTTTATATTGACTTTTTATAAAGTGTTGATGCGAGCAGTTTCTGTACAAATTGATAACAAAAGCTGCTCATTTTTTAAGACATTTAGCGTTGACTATTTACGAATACCTGATAGGCGTACCCATTCGTCTTGCACCGCTACTGCATCCATCTGACAATATTCGCCATAAATAGTTTGTAATTGCTCTGCCTGTTCTTCCAAAACACCGGATAATGCAAGTACCCCATTGCTAGCAACATATTCAATGATCACTGGAGCAAGTTCACGTAATGGCCCTGCTAGGATATTTGCCACGACGACATCGGCTTTAAATTCGGGCTGATCTTTAGGTAAATATAATGCTAAACGGTCTTCACATTGGTTACGCTTTGCGTTTTCTAAACTTGCTTGTAGTGCCTGTGGGTCGATATCAATACCAATAACTTTCTTCGCCCCCAATTTCAGCGCGGCAAGTGACAAAATACCAGAGCCACAACCAAAATCGACTACGGTTTTACCTTCAAGATCTAAACTATCAAGCCAAGTTAGACACAATGCCGTTGTTGGGTGTGTACCAGTCCCAAATGCTAAACCCGGATCGAGCATCACGTTAACCGCCGTTGGATCAGGTACATCACGCCAGCTTGGGCAAATCCATAGGCGCTGACCAAACTTCATCGGATGAAAATTGTCCATCCATTCACGTTCCCAATCTTTATCTTCAAGCTGTTCAAGCTTATAAGCCATTTTATCTTTATCTGGATGAATACCTTTTAAGTAATTCAGTACCTTATCCATATCATGGCTAGCATCGTATAGCCCCATAACTACGGTATTATTCCAATAGATAACTTCATCACCAGGCAGAGGCTCATATATAGGTGTATCTTTAGCATCAATAAAGGTGACAGCTTGTGCACCACAGGCACTTAGCCAATCACTATACTTTTCTGCCGTCTCTTCATTCGCACTTAATCTAAGCTGGATCCAAGGCATGTTTAATCTCATCAAAAAATTTTCGCTAGTTTATCATTCTATATCGAGACAGAATAGCCACTTTGACTAGATACTAACGGTTCAAAAACTTTCATGGGCTAAATCGTAGACGCGAGTAAAATAAATAAGCGTAATACTCACTATTGCGTCTGTTAACAGATCCCAGTTCAATGTTCTGATAAAGTGATATTGCACTCATTCATTATATAAGGATACTTATGCTAGATTTACTGCCTGATTTATTTGATATGCATGCCGACAAGCTTTCATTGGCACAGCCGATTTTTAATGACTATGGTGGCAAAAAGTTATTTCACGGTGAAATAGTGACGGTCAGTTGTTATAACGACAACTCGAAAGTTAAAGAACTGGTGGCCACTGATGGCAGAAATAAAGTCATGGTTGTTGATGGCAAAGCAAGCCTTACAAATGCTTTGCTCGGTGATATGCTTGCTGAACAAGCCGTAGAAAACGGTTGGCAAGCAATCATTATCAATGGTTGTATACGTGATGCCGGCACTATTGCTACATTACCACTTGCGGTAAAAGCCCTTGGTTGTTGCCCAATAAAAACTGAAAAGTTAGGTAAAGGTGAAATTAACAGCACTATTAGCTTTGCTGACCTAACCTTTAATCCAGGTCAATATATTTATGGTGATAGTAATGGCTTAGCTATCAGTAAAGCACTATTATCTTTTTAAAATAAATATGAATAACAAAGCCCTTAGACATATTATAAGTAGAGCTAAACCATAGAGTATTATAACAATGAAATATTTCCCTATTTATCTAGACGCCAATTATATCAACGCCATGATAATAGGTGGTGGCGAAGTTGCTGCCCGCAAAATTGAGTTGTTATTAAAATCAACAACCAAGATTTCAATTATGTCTAAAACGCTTAATGCTAGTGTCGAGCGTTTAGTCAACTTGCATCAATTAACTTGGCTCAAACACAACTATCAACCAGGACACCTTAATCACTACAACATCGTCATAGCAGCGACCGACAGCTGTGAAGTTAATAGTGCTGTCGCAGCAGAAAGTAATCAGTTAAACATATTAACCAACGTTGTCGACCAACCTGAGCTTTGCAACTATATAACGCCAGCAATTATTGATCGAAACCCAATGATTATTGCTATGTCGAGCTCAGGCAGTGCACCTATTTTACTACGTATGCTACGAGAGCAAATCGAAAAAACTTTACCCTACGGTTATGGAAAATTAGCCGACTTCTCTTTTAAATTTAGAGATCACGTAAAAGCACGAGTAAAAAGCATTCGTGATCGCCGTACTTTTTGGGAGCGTACATTACGGGGTAATATAGGTGCAGCTATTTTAGCCGGCGAAACAACCTCTGCTGAACAACAGTTAATTGCCAGTTTAAAAGCACAAGTGCCACCTCCAAGCGGTGAAATAGTGTTTATACACACAGGTGACGGCAACCCTGACAACCTAACGCTTAATGCACACAGAGAAATGCAATTTGCTGATGCTGTATTTTACGACCAAGAAGTCAATACAGATATCATTGAGTACATCAGACGTGACGCCAGTAAGTTTCCTCAAGATATAGCATCAAGTATTTTAATCAACGTCCAACACGCACTCGATTTAGCCGAGCAAGGCGAAAAAGTTATTTATTTACTTAACGGCACAGTAGAGTTACCAAGTAATAAAACGTTAGCCAATAGCACTGTGACTAAAAAACATATTTATAGCGGTAGTTAAGGTGAATTTGACTTAATTCACCTTAAGAGACTTAGTGTTGATGATTATGCTGCGATGCTGAAGCCTTCGCGCGATGCGTTGGTAGTGCAAAACCTTGATTAATCATTGCTGCTAAAAATGGAATACCTTCATTATCACCAACATCTGCATAATCAGTACTTTGATACTTGCCATATTGCTCAAATAGCGAAGCTGTTTCTTGCTTATTATGCTGATAGTGTGTCAGTTGCCATTGTTGCGTTAACTTAGCATTTTTCAGCTGTAAAGATTTTACTAAACGTAAATGGGGCAGCCAAACCAATTGATATTCTTTATCTTGCTCAACTAATGAATAGTGCTGTTCAACCAAGCAACCAAGCTTTTTTTGCTCCACAAGCTGCATATGACTCAGTTCAGGTATTGCCACTAACTGAAATATATCTCGCCATGATGGCTGATATGCCAGTTCATTTGGTTGATATTCAATAGCATGTTGGTACTCATCAAATGCTCTAGTTAACGATAAACGCCCGCCATACTGTGACCAAATATCATTAATTCCTTTACTGACATTACGTTGAAGCACACGATAATTATCACGGTGTAATTGGAATAACTGTGGTTCAGGTAGCTTACGTTGTTCACCTTTTGAAGCCTGATGACTTAGTTGGTAATAAGCACTGAGTGTGTCAGCAGATATATCACACTCATTCGCACTGATATTGATTGAAACAAGCCATAGTAATACAAAGAAAATTTTCATCATAAATCCCATAAAGAAAAATACAGAAGCAATATAAAATAAAAAGGAAGCCGCCTTTCAATAAGGCTGCTTCCTCGCATGCAAATATAAATAACGCTTGGCTAATTAAGTGCTTGTTCAGCCTTGGTCACTAAATCTGCAGCGTAATCCATGGCATGAAAAATCACACTTTGTTCATTAGTACCGGTAATTAAATGTGCTCCAGGTCCAGAGGCATAAATACCAACATCTTCACCTGCATGTGTTTCAGAGCCCATAGGTACTAACGCTTCCTGATGAAAACCAGCAGAGGTTGTATCAACCGCGCTTAAATCAACACGCCCTGTTACCGCATCACCGTTATATCCTGCATCGGCATCAGTTTCTGCACCTAAATCTCTGTAACCTTTACCATTGGTATAGCCTAAAGTGGTATATGGCATACCATCACTAGCTAGACTAGGTTCTGTACTACCAACCGCCACTACTTTGCCTAAAATAGGGTTACCACGTTTTGGGTAGCCCGCCATAGTAAACACATGGCTATGATCCGCAGTGACAATAATTAAGGTTTCTTCTGGGTCAGTAGCATCAACTGCCGCTTGTACCGCATCAGCAAAAGCAATGGCATCGGTTAATGCCCCGTTGGCACTGCCAGCATGATGACCATGGTCAATTCGCCCCGCTTCAACCATTAAGAAAAAGCCTTGGTCATTGTTATCAAGTACATCAATCGCCTTACTTGTCATTTCTTGTAAAGATGGCTCACCTGAAATGTCATTACCGCGATCCGCTTCATATTGCATATGTGATTCATTAAATAAACCAAATAAGCGTGACGTTGTATTCGCGTTTACAGCATCAAAACCCGCTTGATCAATAACAAAACTTCCCGTTGGATATTGTGCCTGCCATTCTGCAGTTAAATCTCGACCATCGGTTCTGTCCCCCTCAATAGCACTAACGGCATCAGCAGTATTGAACGCAGCATCCTTAGGTAAAAAATGTCGTCGTCCGCCACCTAATACCACTTCAATGCCGTCAACGTCAGCGCCGGCAAAGCGGCTTTCAATATCATTTTCAAAACTAATAAGCTGAGAAGCAATATCAACACAACCACCATTTACAGCATCGGCAGGCATATCTGAGATATCTTCCCAATTACGATCAGCCGATTTTGCATAAGTTGCGGCAGGGGTAGCATGAGTAATACGAGCAGTAGAAATGATGCCCGTTGATTTTCCTGCTAACTCAGCCAGCTCTAGTGCAGTGACTAACTCATTGCCTGATACTGTAGAACAATCACCTCTGCTAATAGCTTCAGCAACGCCAATAACGCCAACATCAGTCTTTATACCTGACATCATTGCAGTCATGGTGCCTGCAGAGTCAGGCGTTTGGGCATCAACATTATAAGTTTTAGCAAAACCAGAATAAGGAAACTTATCAAAACTTAATTGATGCTCTTCGCCCATTTTACCTAGCTTTTGTCCTGCTAAAATACGTGTTGCAGTAACGGTGGAGATCCCCATACCATCACCAACAAATAAAATAACATTTTTTGCTTTACCTTTAGTATTGACAAGCGATTGTGCATTTAAGCCGGCTTGAGTCAGAACACTCTGCCCTTGCTCATACCATAAATTATTTGTCGTCGCTGACAATGCCGAACCTTGTGCTTGCGTTAGTGTCGGCGAGCAAACATATTCTGTTGCATCAACTTCAGCTGCATCTAATATGCCTGAGCCATCATCGTCAACACCTGAGTCAATTTGCACACCGCCATTAAGACACATTGCATTGCCAACAGTTAATAATGTTTGGCTAATTAAACTTGTCGCACCGTTAACGCCATTATTACCATCAATACCATTACTTCCGTTTGTACCATCATCACCATCACAACCTGCTAATGCAGCCAACACGGCCAATGATAAAAGTTTTACTGTTTTCATTGTTAATTCCTTTCTATTAGCGAGTTAGTTGGCAATTAAACCAAGCGATTGATTAATGATGTGAAAAACCACACTTTGTTCAATAACACCTTGTGCCAAATGAGCACCCGGCCCTGATGCGTGTAAACTAATGTCTTCACCTGCGTGTGTTTCTGAACTCAGTGGTACTGTCGTTTCTTGATGGAAACCTGTTGTTGTTGTATCAACCGTTGTTAGATCTTGGCGACCGGCTAGCGCGTCATCGTTATAAGCGATATCGGCATCTGTTTCATTCACTAAGTTTCTAAAGCCTTTACCATTGGTGTAGCCTACTGTGGTATACGGCATACCATCAGCAGCCAATGCCGGGTCAGCTGCACCAACATTAACCACTTTACCTAAAATAGGGTTGCCTCGTTTAGGGTAGCCAGCAATCGTAAACACATGGCTATGATCCGCGGTGACTAAAATTAAAGTTTCTTCAGGGTTAGTATTATCGATGGCAGCTTGTACTGCATTTGAAAACTCGATGGTATCGGTTAAAGCATTATATGCAGAGCCCGCATGATGGCCATGATCAATACGTCCAGATTCAACAACAAGCAAGTAACCTTTTTCATTATTATCGAGAATATCAATAGCTTTGCTGGTAAGTTCGGTTAATGAAGGCTCACCGGCAATATCATTATCTCGATCAGCTTCATATTGCATATGCGATTCATTAAATAACCCCAATACACGCTCTGTTGAGCTCGCATCAATGGCATCAAAACCCGCTTGGTCGATAACATACTTACCATTTTGATATTGTTCTTGCCATTTCGCAGTTAAGTCAACACCATCAGTACGATCGCCTTCAATAGCACTGACAGCATCAGCGCTATTAAAACTGGCATCTTTCGGTAAAAAGTGTCGACGACCACCGCCAAATGCCACTTCGATACCATCAACATCAACACCAGGAAAACGTTGTTCTAAATGCTTTTCAAAACCAATAAGCTGACTAGCAATATCAACACAACCAGCAGTAACAGCCGCTTCTGGCATATCAGAAACATCTTCCCAGTTACGATCCGCTGACTTTGCATACGTTGCTGCAGGAGTTGCATGTGTAATACGCGCCGTTGAAATAATCCCCGTCGACAAACCTTTAATTTCAGCTGCTTCTAATGAGGTAACTAATTCATTTCCCGCTACTGTGGCACAATCGCCACGGGTAATATCCTCATCAATACCAATCACACCGACATCAGTTTTTACTCCTGACATCATCGCGGTCATCGTACCGGCAGAATCAGGCGTTTGTGCATCAACATTATAAGTTTTAACTTGTGCAGAATATGGAAAGCTTTCAAAGCTTAAGTAACCTTCCTCTCCTGAATTGCCTTTATTTTGCCCGTCAAGAATACGCGCAGCCGTTAATGTCGACAGCCCCATACCATCACCAACAAATAAAATGACATTCTTTGCTTTATTACGTGTCGTTAGTTTTGTTTTTGCCATAACGGATTGTTGACCATCAACAAACCAATGACTTTCTTTTTGTACATTTGGTAGTACCCCAGCAACGGCAACGCTAGAGAGTAAAAAAGATGACAAAGCTGAAAGTGAAACCCAGGTCGAGTTCATAATGCTTCCTTTGGTGTTATTTTTAGTTGAATAAGTTTTACTAACGCACATGCATTAGCAACAACAGCATGCTAATCACTAAAAGTGACAGAAAGGTAAAAGAAAAATGAACGAACGATGAAAGCTTTATAGCATAAATATGACAAACGCTATCGTGATGATGTACTTACTATTATCGCGTAACAGCCAAGCTCATCGCCTGACCATAAAAATTGAATCTAGTAAGCCAATATTATGTTAATACTGCATTAATACGGGGGCAAGTGTCAGAGAACAAAGCTAAGCCACCAGTGCAATAGCCACCAATAGCATAAAAACTGCTACACCATGTATAAGGTTAATGAGCGGGCTTGCAGCAGTTAGTTGACTATCATCTTGCATAAGTAACTCCACGGTAATTATATTGGCTAAGTTATATAGTAGAACCGCTGAGCACTGATTTAGTTCCAAGCTTTACGTTTTCTTACATTTATATTGTCTTACGCTATGTGTAGTCATCGTTTAAATAATATTCCTCCTAACATTCGCCAATTAACCAGAAGTTAATGATTTGAGGGAATTGCAGAATTAATGGCATAGCAAGTTGAAAATACGGTTGGTGGAAAACAACCAAAGCATAGCCAAACAAGGGAAAATTCTTATCAGCCCAACACTCGCAGCAAGTTTATGCTCACACAACTGAACTTGCCCTTACACTTGCCAAGTAATATCTATGATCTAGCATTACTCGACCTCAACCTACCCGATATATAAGGGCTTGAGGCTTGCCAACAAATTTAAAGCGCTAACTCGCCGTCAACAATTACACCAAGGAAACACCATCAGTTTAGCAAAAGACTGACAACACTTACCGATAACGGTTTTGATGAGAATTTTCACTATTGCTCAAAATCACCTAAGTCGATGTTATTGCTAAAACTACCTTTCAAAGCCATTCAATACTGCCCCATAAATTTAATCTCCAAGAATAAATAATTTAGCTTGCTATTTATTCTTCTTACCATCACGGTCGCAATCGATAATCATTCGCATTTAGATTCTTATTGGTATTAATAAACATGTATATTAAAGCTAGCCTCTCGGCGCTAATTTTGGCCTTACCTATTGAAACAATAGCGCAAGTAACGCCAGACAAAGAGCAAACCGAACATATCGTTGTTACCGGCACCCGCACAGCAAAACTATTAAGCAACTCCCCTGTTTTAGTGGACGTTATTGACGGTGAAATTATTGCGAAAGTCAGTCAAGGCACATTAGCACAAGCGCTTAATTATATTCCGGGTGTGGTGGTAAAACGTAGTGCTAAAGACGGCTATAACATTCAAATGCAAGGCTTTGATGGTGACCATGTTTTAGTACTTATTGATGGGCAGCCGATTATAAGTCCAACAGGGTCTTCAGCGGATTTAGACCAAGTGCCTGCCAGCAATATCGCTCAAATAGAAGTTATTCGTGGTGCTGCATCAGTCATGTATGGTAGCTCAGCAATGGGAGGAGTAATTAATATAATTACCAACAAAACAAACGAGCCAGCGCTTAATCTTGATTATGATATTAGTCAGTACCAAGGCAATACCATCGAAGATGGTGACTTCAACCATACTGTAAAAATACAGGCTATTGATATATTTGCCGGCTGGCGTACGCAGTTAAATGCCTTAATTATTGATGATCAAGGTTACGATTATAATAGTGATACGGTTAATCAAAATGCTGCTAGTGTCGATAAAAAGTTTCTCACGTTAAGTACCAGTAAAGATCATCAAGTTATTGCCACCACGTTCAAGTACCAATGGTTAAATGATAAAAAATTCAGAGATACTTCAATCATTCCTGGGCAAAGTGAGATTATTAATTATCAAACAGATGCCACACAACATCAATTAGATATTGGTGTTAACAGCATTAAAAATAAGCTCTCGCCTTGGCAAATCAACGGCCGCTATATCAATCATCAAGAAACTAGCGGCCAGTCAAATAGTATTCGTGATACCGATATTGTATTAGCAGAAATTAACGGCCAAAAAGTATTTCAAATTCAGAATATTGAACTGGTGACCGGCGGTGTTATTCATACTGATAGCCTAGATCAGATTAAACCTAATGAAGGCATTATCGAAATAGAGAATGAAAATCGTCACAGTATCGAAGTTTTCACGCAAGGTAACTGGATTAAAAAAAATCATCAAATATTGGCTGGTATGCGCAGCCAGTATGATTCAGATTTTGGCTGGCATAATGCGCTGCGTCTAAGCGCAATGAAAAACTTCACTTTCCAATCAGGAAAGTTGCAATGGCGTGCAGGTATAGGCCAAAGTTATCGAGTGCCAAATTTAAAGGAGCGCTTCTATACTTTTGACCACAGTGCGCTAGGTTATAAAGTACTTGGTAATAAAGATTTACAACCAGAAACAGCCGACTCAATTAATTCAAGCTTAACCTTTAATACCACTTTAGCTAACAATACCCTTGATTTGCGCAGTGATATAAGTGTGCATTACTCCAAAACGACCGATCTTATCGATCCAATTGTTGATGACAAACTATCTGCTGAACAAGGCATCGAAGTTCATCAATATCAAAACATCAGTGAAGCGACAATTCATGGTCTAGATATCAGCACTGAACTTACGTTAACCGATTGGCAATTACAGCTAAATTACAGCTACTTAACCAGTGAAGATGACAACAATAAACGCTTATTTTCTCGTCCACGCCACCAAATAAAATTCAATGTAAATTACGACCTAGATGCCTACGATATTGAACTGATTGCTTACGCGGTATATCAAGCGGATGAAGCCGTACCTGAGGACGAATTTGGGGTAAAAAAACATGTTGAGAATAATCAATACACCACATTTAACGCAGTGATGAACCAAGCAATAACGCCTCAATTATCGTGGCGCATTAGCGTCGATAATATTTTTGATGACCATAAAAACCCAGCAATAAATAACGAAACTTCATTTGATGCAAGACCTGTTAGTAGTCGCACTATCGGTGCTGGCATTAGCTACCAATTTTAAGATAACTTCGGAGACCAACATGAACACAACATTTTCTACACCATTTAAATTAACTAGCTTGGCATTATGCGTATTATTAACGGCTTGTGGCGGGAGCGACAGCTCAAGTAACAATACCACACCAGAGCCAACGCCGACGCCAGAACCAACACCTACCTCGCCAACACAAGGCGCGATTAATGGTCCTTTTAGTACTGGGAGCGTTAGCGAGCCTGCTTTTGTTTACTATGACTTAGATACACAAGCCGTTATTGAACTCAGCACAGAACAAGCCGCAAGCGATACCGCATGGGATATTGCTTTTAAACGCAGTGGCATTTATTTAAATCAGCATAGTGATAATACCGTTAAAGCACATGCTACTGGTAATAATAGTGAGTTCTTTAATGCTGACGGCACAGCAATCGCTGCCAGTTTTATTGCTGCAAACGCTGACACTGAATTAGACGATTACTTAGCGGTAACAACCAGTGATATACCAACAGATGACAGTAAATTTATTGGCGATGTAACATCAAATATCATTGAAGGTTTTTACGATTACAATACAACAACGCATGTTGTAACTGCCGCTGATAGCCATTACTTTATTACGCAATCTGATGACGCTTTTACTAAGTTTAGAGCCACTGATATTGTTACTGCCGGTAGAGGTATTGGCCAAATCACCTTCAAAACAGCTTATCAAGGTGCGGGGGATGTAACATTCTCAGCAGAACAAGAGCTGGTTATCGACGCCGCGCTCACTTGTTCAGGTGATGTAAGCCATGTTTACATTGATTTTGACACCAACCAAGAAGTAACCATGGCTGATGAATGGGATATTAACTTGCCATGTGTTGCTGATAAAACCGCTGCTGATTTTACCATTAATATTGCTGATGATGCTCAAGCTCTACAAGACTTTGACAACAGCTATGATGCCATTGATCCCGCTGCAGCTTCATTCTATGCATTCCAAGCAAACAGCCATACCGTAAAAGCTTTTGATAACACACCTTGGTATCAATATGCTCTCAATGGTGGTCATTTATTATGGTCACAATTTGATATCTACTTAATAAAAACACCAAGCAAGGTACATAAACTACAAATAACAAGTTATTACAATGCTGACGGTGTTTCAGGCAACATCAGCTTCAGAGCTGATGAAGTCACTGAACTTGCCGGCGAAGCCAGCAACTAACAATAAAGAGTAAACCTCATACTCAAGGTGTACCCCCTCTCCGCACTTTGAATCCCTGACTCTCCCTTATTAAATTTACCTTAATACCGCTAGGAAAATATTATGATCGCTCTGATCGAACAAACCATGTACCAGCTGTCAGATTTTTTTATGGCGCCAGTACTTTGCCTTATTGCGCTACTTTTTGTTTATTCACTATTTGCTACAGGCCAATTTTTTAGTCAAACAATGCAGCGCCGCCGTCACTATCGTGCATTTATCCAATTACTCAATAACGACTTAGGCAGTAAACCTAAGTTGGTGCTAAACGGTTATCCCATGGCAAACTTAGCAAATGAAATACCTAATATCAGCCAAGATCAGCTCGATGTCGCAGCACTAAAAGAGCTAGAAGGTGTCCGTAACGTTAGCCGACTTGCGCCAATGTTAGGCTTAATAGCGACAATGATCCCAATGGGACCAGCCTTAAAAAGCTTAGCCGATGGCAATATTCAAGGCATCAGTGAAAACTTAATCGTCGCATTCTCCGCCGTTATTTTTGGTCTTATTATCGCGTCAATTACTTTTTGGATAGCTTCAGTGAAAAAACGCTGGATGGTTGAAGAACTTGTCGCATTAATGCCACTTATTAATAACCAAGCGCCAGCAATCAATCAACAAACACTCGCCTTACCTGTACAAGCTGTGGAGAAAAACTATGAGGTTGCTTGATGAAGATGAAGGTATTAACCCGGCACTGTCGGTGGTTAATTTAGTCGATGTATTTTTAGTGTTAGTAGCAGCTTTGTTAATTGCCATTGCGCAAAACCCATTAAATCCTTTTCTTGCTGAAGACGTTACGGTGATTAAAAACGAAGGCAAAGAGAATATGGAAATTATTGTCAAAAAGGGCAATACCATCGAGAGCTTTAAAAGTGATGGAAAAACAGGCGCAGGTACAGGTAAAAAAGCCGGTACCGCATACGAAATGGCCGACGGCAGCATGATTTACGTTAAAGAGTAGCGATATTATCCAATGAATAATCTTTTAATTAAAATTTCCATCTTATTGTTTTCTGCTATCGGCTTTATAGTTAGCGCACTAGCTAGTGACGTTAGTCATAAAAAGTCAATAACCGCAGTAAACAACAAGCACAGTGTACTTTTTGTCAGCACCGCCCATACCAACACAGCAAAAATAACGCTACTAAAAACCGTTGCTGAGAAAAAGCTCGACTCAAACTGGAATATTCAACAGCAATCAGCAAAGTCATTATTAGAAACAGCGAGTCAAGCCGATTCATTAGCTGCAATTTTCAATCAATATGATCTGGTAATTCTAGATGCGGTATCTGTACGTGAAGCCAGTGCTGCTTTTGACAATTATGCCGATGCCATCAGCAAAGTAGATAGTGCGGTGGTCGCCTTTAGTTATTTACAAAATACGAAATTGAATAAAGCCTTAAACATTGAAAAAGCAAGTACATTGCAAGCTTATTGGATGAATGCTGGACGTCGTAATCTTGATAACATGCTATCGTTTATAGCTGCTAACATAATCAAAAAACCTTCTAATAATTCAGCTCTGATCGCCAATGCAGCCGTGCCTGCTCCGATCATATTTCCACATCAAGGCATATATCACCCTGAGCTGCCCAACTTAATCACCAACGACTTAGTTGAGTATAAAAAACGCCGTTCGGCAAAGCCAGAGCAGCCTAAGATAGCAATATTATTACAACGCGCATTAATAGAATCTGAGCAAACACAGCTTATTGACGCTACCATCGCCCAGCTAGAAGCCAAAGGCGCTTACGTTGTACCCTTCTTTTTCAAACTAAGTCCTGTTACCAGCGACTATAGTCATTTGCTACAACTGCCAATCACTAAAGATGGCCAGGTTGTTGGTCAACAAACCGATGTTGATTTGATCATCAACTTTCGTAACATTCATTGGGCTAATCAACGTAAAGTCGAGTTTGAAAAATTCAATGTGCCTGTCATGCAAGCAATGACTTATTATGCTGGTGATAAAGAAACATGGGAAGCTGATATGCAAGGCGTCAGCGCCAATATGATGTCATTCACTTTAGTATTACCAGAAAACGCCGGCGTGATTGACCCGATGATCGTGGCCGCAATGAACATGGCAGATCAAGAAATTGAAGTTATTGACTACCAACTAGAGCACCTAGTGAACAAAGCTATTAATGTCGTTAATTTAAAATACAAAGCCAATAAAGATAAAAAGCTCACCCTATTTGTTTGGGGCGACAAAGATGTTGGTGCTTCATTTATGAATATCCCTAAAAGTATTGAAGCCATTAGTCAGCGCTTAGCTAATGAAGGCTACAACACCGCAGAACGTGATGCAGAATATTTTGTTGCCAACGCCAAGAAAATTCTCGACCCTTTCTATCGTGATTATCAATTAACCGAATTGCTAGATCATGACTTAGCCGAGTTAATGCCGATTGATGACTATTTAAGCTGGTTTAATGCCCTGCCGACTGAACTAACGCAAAAAATAACGGATCATTGGGGCAAACCACAAGACAACTTTATGGCCGTAGAAAAAGACGGTAAGCACTTTTTTATCCTGCCACGTATTCGCAACGGTAATATGCTGATCATGCGCCAACCACCGCGTTCTGATAGTAAAAATGATGAAAACATGATTTATCACCAAGGTTTAGTACCTATCAATCATTTCTACCTTGCCGCTTATTATTATGCCCGCGAGTATTGGCAATCCGACGCGATTGTGCATTTAGGTACCCATGGTTCACAAGAGTATTTAGGCGGCAAAGAACGGGGTTTATCTATTTATGACCAAGGTAATTTAGCGGTTTAGGATACGCCCGTGGTATACCCATTTATTGTCGATGATGTTGGCGAAGCGATGCAAACCAAACGCCGCGGCCGCGCTACTGTAATTTCACACATGACACCACCATTTGCTGCTGCCGGATTAGAAGGCGAGATTCGACATTTACATGAATTAATGCATCAATATAAACAACTCGATCAAGGTGGCGTAAAACAAAAAACGGCCGTGCAATTAACTCAGTTATGTTTTGATACCAATATTTGTAAAGACTTAGCATGGGAGCAAGCACAAATTGACCAAGCGTTTGATGAGTTTATCGACGCCTTGCATATTCATTTAGAAGCGTTAGCAACGGCTAACCAGCCACTAGGTTTACATACTTTTGGTTATATTCCAGAACAAGCCTTAACGATATCGACCTTAGTACAAATGCTGGGCAACGACTTTACTGCAAGGGCTAGTGAGTTTGAACATGAATACTATACCGCTAGCTTAACTGGTGAAGATAATGCAGATGACAGCGATAATCATAGTCATACTTACCATGAAAAGAGCCATGATGAGGGTAATGAGAACAATGATGATAAGAGTCTTGATACATCGGCAGAAAACGACATTACTCGCTTATCAGGTTATTTAACCGTTAAAAACTACATTACCGCTGCTGCCGATCAATCAGCCGAACGCCCGGTGCCAATCACCGAACTAACAACAGAACTGCAAGCTGACATTGCACGAGGTCAAAAGCTTTATCAAAGCATGGTAAGTATCCACGAACTCGATGCCATGGTCGATTTTTTGAGTGCTAAGTATATCCCGGTAAAATCAGGTGGAGATCCAATACGCCACCCCGAATCTTTAGCTACTGGCTATAACTTATTTGGCTTTAACCCTGCTCGCGTTCCAACCCAAGCAGCTTTCGAGCAAGGCAAAGAACTGACAGAACAAATGATCGCTAATTACTATCAGAAGCATCAACGTTACCCTGACAAAATGGCCTTCTCGTTATGGTCAATTGAAACCATGCGTCACTACGGCGTACTTGAATCTCAAGTACTTTATGCCATGGGTGTTAAGCCAAAATGGAGTGCAAGCGGCCGTGTTATTGGCACCGAAATCATTCCTTACAGCGAATTAAAGCGTCCACGTATAGATGTTGTGGTGTCAGCCACAGGTTTATACCGTGATGCGTTTCCTAATGTCATGCAAATGCTAGCAAAAGCGGTCAATCAGGTCGCGGCATTAAAAGAAGACAACAACTCGATTTGGCAAAATAGTGAAAAAGTAAAAGCAGACTTACTGGCCGAAGGTGTTGATGAAAAAGAAGCAGAGTATTTATCCACTATTCGAATTTTTTCAAATCAATCAGGTGATTACGGTACCGGCGTAGACGACGCTGCTTGGGCCAGTGATACCTGGGAAGATGATAAAAAAATATCAGATAACTATCTAGGTAAAATGGGCTACTTCTTCGGTGCTGACAATAGCCGCTGGGGACAAAAATCGGCAAATAGTGGCGGTAAAGAAGTACAACTTTACGCCAAACAGTTATCAGGCACTGACATCGCCATGTTTGCTCGTTCTTCAAATTTATTTGGTATGCTAAGTACTGATGATCCGTTTGAATACTTTGGCGCACTCAGTTTAGCAGTACGTAACATTGATGGTAAAAGTCCTGATATGGTAATAGCCAACTTACGTGACGCTAAAAACGCCAAAGCCGAAGATGCCGGTTTATTTCTTGCCAAAGAATTACGTACTCGCATGTTTCATCCGCGCTGGATAAAAGAGTTACAAAAAGAAGGTTATTCGGGTGCCGTGTCATTAGCCTCAAAAATGGATAACTTTTTTGGCTGGCAAGTCGTTGCTCCTAACCTGATCAGAAACGATCAATGGGATGAGTACCTAGATATTTATGTTAATGACAAACTCGACCTGAAGCTCAACGAATGGTTTAAAGATATTAACCCTGCCGCCTTCGCCCGTATGATGGAGCGTATGCTCGAAGCAGAGCGTAAAGAGTATTGGCAAGCAGACCCTAAACGTTTAAAACAACTGGTTGAACAATACGTTGCCGTGGTTAATAACAATGACTTAGTGATTTTAAATGACGCGGTAAAAGCACATGTAAATGAACTAGCCGAAGGTTTTGGTATAACGCCACTGGCCGCAAAAACTCTTGAAGCTATGGCCGCTAGCGCAAAAGCACAGCAAGCGAAGAACAACCAACAACTTGCCGAAAAAAATGTAGAAACAAAAGATGACTCTTCAGAAAAAACTAAACCAGAACAGCAAGTTGAAGGACAAAAACTTGATAAACAAAGCGCACAGACTGTAGAGCCAAACCACTTCATCTACTATAGCTTAGCCGGCTTATTCTTGTTGATTGGCTGTGGCGCTATTTGGCAAACTCGCCCCGTTAAAAATAATAAAAAATCATTATTTACCTATAGCAAAAATGTTTAACCATAAGCCCTAAACAAAAGCAGTAGAACAATGTCATTTTTATTGACTACTGCAAGATAAAAGGCCGCAACACTCGTTGCGGCCTTGCAACCCTTACTTAACACACCATCTCAGCACTCATTATCCAGAGTTCAGGTTAAATAATCATATCGTGTACAATTTATAGACAACTCTTGGTAAGTGTAATAATCTGACAAGAGCTTGGTTTATAATAACTAAATAGCTTGAAACAGGTTATTTGCTAATTTTGAGTTACACTGAAATAAAGAGAAAAATCTACTAAAATGGAATGTTATAGATGCCAAATAATAAAAACAGCAAACAAGAGCAACAACCAGATGTCGCTCCAGTAAATGAACTTGACCAACTTCGGCAAATTGTTTTTGGCGCAGCTGAGCAACAATTAAAGCAACAAATTACCTCAACACGCAACGACATCGAGCAAGCGTTAAGTAAACAAAATAACGCTTTCAATGATCGTCTACTACAAATGCAAGAAAGCATAAACCAACGTTTTTCTGCGCTTGAGCAAAAACTACAACTTTTTGATAAGAACCATGACGATAACGAAGCATCAATTGAGAAAAACCTTGCCAGTTTATCATCAGAACATGAAATGTTTGCTAGCGCTACTCAACAAGACTTTAAGAATATAGAACAAGCATTAGATACTGAGAGTCAGTCGCTTACCCGTAACTTCAATGATCAACTTGCACAATTAAAAGTTCATCTAGAATCAGTTTCAAACGACTTAACATCATCGAAAACTGACAGAAAAACACTCGCTAAATTACTGGCTACAATGGCAACCAATTTAGAAGACGACCAATTATAATGCCAACTGATGCCGCAACAGATCATGCTGACTCAGAGCAACAATTAGAAAAAGTACGCACCCTGCTCTTGGGGAAAGAAAATAGTAGAATAACGAAAAGCATACAAAAAGATGCTCGTAGCTTAGTCGCTGATGTAATTACTGAAGCCTTACATGACAGGCAAAAAAAAGATAATTCAGTTAATAAAGTACTGCAACCATTCGTCGAAGAGTCGGTTAAACAATCAGTTGCTCACAATAGTGAACAATTAGTTAGCTCATTATATCCCCTTGTTGGTAGCTTAGTTAGAAAGTCTGTTGCTGCTTTTCTCAGTGACTTTATGGAAAAAACTAATCAACTACTCGAAAATAGTTTAACCATAAAAGGCTTAAAGTGGCGGTTTAAAGCACGGCAAAGCGGTGTTAGCTATGCTCAATATGCCGCATCACAAACCTTTGTTTACCGTGTAGAACACGTGTTTCTTATTCATAGGGAAACGGGTCTTTTATTAAATACTGTCGCTCTAGACCATGAAAGTAAAAGTAACGCGGATATAGTTTCGGCAATGCTAACCGCAATTAATGATTTTGTTGGCGACTCATTTTTAAGCGATCAAGAAGGTCAAAAAGAACAACTACAATCGGTCAGTACCGATAATTTTAACTTACTAATAAAACCTGGGCCTAGTGCGCTAGTGGTAGCCGCGGTAAGTGGCAATCCACCGCAAAGTATCAGCAATCAACTACAACTAACACTAGAAAATATCCATAGTTTATATTTCTATGAACTTAATCGTTTCAATGGCGACAATAAAGACTTTAATAGCGCCGATAATTTATTACGCGACTGCCTATTATCGGAACAAAAAGAAATCGTAGCCGAGCAGAAAAAAACACTTTGGTTAGCTTGGTTAATCGTATTATTAGTTGTTATTTACGTGGGATATCAATCTTTTAATTGGTTTAAAAGCGCACAATTACACGAAAAAATAATGCAATTAGATAGTCAGCCAGGGATCATTATCAAGCAACTAAAAATAAAGCAGCTTGATGACATTACTTTAGATGTATTACGCGATCCTGATGCTTTAAATATTCATGATTGGTTGAAAGACAATACGTTAAACCCAGCACAACTGACGATTACTGAACGTAACTACCACTCACTTGACCAACAAATATTACAACAACGAGCACAGCGTATTGTGTCAGCATACCCAAATATCAGTGCCAGCTGGAAAAACCACAGCCTGATGCTTACAGGCACCATAGATTTAATAAAAACCGAACAACTACGCAACACATTAGCCATTGCCGGCTTCACCGAAGGAGAGAACCTAAACACTGAACAATTAAATTTAGTCTCTAATACCCCTTCATCAACCCACAAAGAAATTAAGCAACAACTGTTTGATCAATTGGTTGGCCGCATAGCATCAATTCAACTTAACTTTTCTGTGGCCAGTGAAAATATCACCCCACAAATGCAGCCATCATTGCAGCGACTCTATTTATATATTCAACAATTAACGCCAATAGCTAAAGAGCTTAATATTGATTTTGGCTTACTCATTTTAGGCAGTAGTGATAACACCGGTAATAAAAGCACCAATAACATTCTCAGTATGAAAAGAGCAAACAACACCGCAGAAATATTACAGCGCAAAGGAATAGCGAAAGATAGAATGTATGTGGTTGGTTTGGGGCAAATAGATATTAAAAACATTAGCAGTACAGCAAGAAGTGTCATGTTCAACGTAATATATAATAGTCACAACTAAATAGCAGAACTCAGGATAAATAAAATAATAAGGTGACACTGTTGTAAATAAGAGTAGTATTTTAAAACGTACAATGAATAAACAACAAGCGGTCGAAAAGGGAGGTGACGCTTTGATTCAAAAAAAAATCTGCCTATTAGGCGCATCGAGTGTTGGCAAAACCAGTTTAGTAAAACAGTTTGTCGAAGGTATTTTTAGTGAAAAATACCTAACAACCATTGGTGTTAAAATTGACAGAAAAACGCTATCTATCGCAAATGAACAAATTAACTTACTGCTATGGGACATGGAAGGCAATGATAGTTATAACGTTTTTCAAGAAAAATACTTACGCGGTGCTGCGGGTTACATTATTGTTGTTGATCAAACTCGAACGTCTTCATTACTTGAAGGTATCGACATTCACACGCTCGCACGTCAAGTAACTGACTGCCCTGCAATATTAGCGATAAATAAAAGTGATTTACTCGCTACCTGGCATTTAGATGATAGCGAATATGAAGCCTATCAAGACTTATTCGATTTACAATTTTTAACCAGTGCTAAAACAGGTAACAATGTCGAACAAATGTTTTCATCATTGGCTGAATTACTATTGAAGCGTGAAAAAAATGACCTCACTACTTAATACCGCTTTAAATGCTTTAGAACAAGTTGTATTGGAAGTTACCGATGCCAAGTCCGGTACAGTAAAACTACTTGAAGGTGGTAGCCCTTGGGCAAGCGATTTATTCCCGCAAGCTAGCGCTCAACAAGCATTTACCATTAATGACGACACACCATTCTTATTAGATTTTCTTATTGATGCTAACACTATCTGGCAACAGCAAGACAATGCCAAATTGCACTCAGGCTTATGGACTGAAATAACCACAAATAATACCGTTCTGCATTTAGAAGCTATCGCTATAAAGCACGAAAAACGCAATATTTTAGTTATTAGTAATCAATTAGAAAACTTTAAAATTCAACAACAAACTAAACAGTTAGCACGTGAAGTTTTATTGTCTTACGATCGTTTATTTTTAAAAAACGAGTACCTGCATACTCGGTTACTCTCTATTTTGAATCAACCAAGCGATCAAAGTAATGTTTTAGCGACACTAGCAAAAGTCATTGAAAATGCTGAATTTGCTGTATTAATTGCCAGTAAAGACTTTACTACCAGCATTGAAAACTCAGCCGCACTGAGCCTTTTTAAACACAATGATATCTTAAAAGCACAATCAGCTCGCCCGATAGACATTCTTATTAGCTTAATGAAAAACCAATTACCTGAATATGAGCGAATACTCTCAACAGGATCGAGTTGGGATGGCGAATTGTGCTGGATTTTACCTCCCTCTACCTTAAAGTGGCTGAAAATCGGCTTATATCCGGTTAAGAATAAAAATAACCAAGTAGAAAGCTGGATAATATTTGCCAATGACATCAGCACTATTAAGCATTTAACCCAGCGGAATGAATTACTTGCGATGCAAGACATGCTAACAGAGCTGCCAAATCGCTTTGCATTTTGGCAAACACTAGAAGAGCATATTGCTACCAAGCAGCCATTTTATTTGCTCTATGTCGACATTAATGACTTTAGGCGACACAATGAATTTTATGGTCATGATGAAGGCGACAAACTACTGGTCGAAATCAGCAGACGCATTCGCCGAATTATTAAAACCACTGACTTTATTGCCAGAGTTGGTGGTGATGAATTTGCCATCATTCTCAGTGGTGTTGACAGCAAAGCAACCTGTGAACTGGCCATCAAACGCATCATAGAAAGTATTAATAAACCATTTCAAACTAAAAAGTCTGAACTATTCTCAATTAATGTCAGCATTGGGGTAGCGAATTATCCCAATGATGCACAAAGCGTTGAAGAGTTGATGAAATTTGTCGACTTGAGCGCTTATAACGGCAAGAAGAACAAAAAAAACTCAGTGCAATTTTATTCAAAATCGATGAAAGATGCCTCTCATGACTTAATAAAAATAGAACGAGAACTCAGACAAGCTATAGCAAACAATGAATTTGAATTGTATTTACAACCCATTATTGATGTCAAAACCAACTGTATTAACAAGGCTGAAGCGCTGATCCGCTGGAATCACCCTGAAAAAGGTCTAATCGGTCCCGATGATTTTATTGCAATTGCAGAAAGAAGCGGTTTAATTATCGCTATGGGTGAATGGGTAATAAGCCGCTCTTGCCAAATAGCGAAAGCCATTAACCAACTAGGTTATGAAATAAAAATATCCATGAACTTATCACCTTCACAGGTCACTGACGATAATTTATTTTCTCACTTACGCCGCTGTATTAAAGACAACAAACTTAACCCAGGTTTCTTAGAGCTTGAAGTAACAGAGGGGGTATTAGTTGACGACTACTCTGTCGCAGAGAAGTTATTAAGCAAAGTAAGAATGATTGGAATGAGCGTTTCTGTTGACGATTTTGGTACGGGCTACAGCTCGCTTTCCTATTTAAAAAAACTACCATTAGATTTTTTAAAAATTGACCGTTCATTTATTAAAGAAATTGTTACCGATGATAACGATAAGGCAATAGTACGAGCGGTTATTGCTATGGCACATAATTTAAACTTATGTGTCACTGCTGAAGGGGTTGAAACTAAAGAGCAACTGACGTTTCTCGTGAATAACTCATGTAACTCGGTACAAGGCTACATGTTAAGCAGACCCATTAAATTTGATCACTTCATCACCCTACTCAATGAACAAAAAGCGATTAGCTAAAGTTCACTTACATTAAGTAAAAGCAAGTAAAGTTAACCTTATCGACACTTAATTGCCGATAAGGTCTTAGCTTGCTAATTTGTTTAGCCCGTTACCTTACCTACTTTCTAGCAAGCAAATGAACGGTACTAGTTGAACGTTCTAAAAAAGCACCTTCACAATAAGCAAAGTAATACAGCCATAAACGTTTAAATTTTTCATCATAGCCAAACTGTGTCAACTCTGACCAAGCGTTTAGAAACGCTTCACGCCAATGAGCTAATGTTTTCGCATAATCTAACCCTATATCGCTAATCGATTCAGTTACCAGCTCAGTATGCTGAGTAAGGTTTTGCGTTAGAACCGTTACTGAAGGCAAAAAGCCACCAGGAAAAATATAGCGCTGAATAAAATCAACATTGTGCTTATAGTAATCAAAACGCTGATCAGCAATGGTGATTGACTGTATTAATAATTTACCCCCGGGTTTCAAGCGTTGGTTACATTGTTGAAAAAAGCTCGGCAAATACTCAAAGCCAACAGCTTCAATCATTTCAATCGAGACTAACTTGTCATATTCGCCGGTTAAATCACGGTAGTCTTTCTTAAGTAAGGTAATTTGCTCTGTTAAACCTAACTCTTCAATGCGTTGTTTGGCATAAGCGTATTGTGCATCTGAAATCGTTGTTGTGGTAACTTTGCAGCCATAGTGCTGAGCAGCATAAATAGCTAAGCCGCCCCAACCTGTGCCTATTTCTAATAAGTGATCGGAAGCTTTTAACTCCAAACGTTGACAAATAGTCAATAGCTTATGCTGCTGCGCTTCTGCTAGCGTTGCTCCTTCTTGAGGATATATAGCCGACGAATACATCATTTGTGGATCAAGAAAGCGGCTATAAAGCTCGTTACCTAAGTCATAATGAGCAAGAATATTCTTTTTTGAACCTGCTTGGCTATTACGATTACTGCGATGTAACAAGGCATATTTTAGCTTAGTTAGCCAAGGTTTCTTTTGCTCAAGTGCATCTGTTTGCTGTTGAGCGCGGGCAAAAATTCGAATAACGGCGGTTAAATCAGGGCTGCTCCATTTACCAGCAATATAAGCTTCAGCAGCACCTATACTGCCACCTTTAACAAAATCACGATAAACACTAGTATCATGAATATTAATACGTCCAAGTAAAGATTTGTTTTCCGCAAACTCAGGAAATAGAAAGCGCTGACCATTATCAACCAATTCAATTTGCCCGTAGTCTATTTTTGCTAAAACGGAGAACACTAAACTACGACAGCGCTTATCTAACCAATTAGCTTGTTTTCTTACTTTTAATCCTGAAACTTGTTCCACCACTAAACTCCTTAATTAAACCTTGCTGACTTAGTCTTGTAGCAAGCATATTAATTGGCATTACTTTGCTTTTTGATAGCCAATAAAGGGAATACGTTTACAAAAAAGTTTTACCGCTTGCCAATAAATACCAAAGACTATTTTCAAGGTCATTGCAGGTAAGTTACACCAAAGTTTCCATAACGATGTTCGGGTAAATGGCACTTTGGTTAAATTCATCGTTGCTGCAAATATTTTTTGCTCTGCTTTACTACTTTCACTGACTTTACCATCATTTTTTTTATGGTTTTCGATGTGAATCAGTAACTTATCACTATTAAGCATAGGTGGCTTAATACGCCACTGATAACACATGTTCAAATCCATAAAAGGTGATACTTGAAAGTTTTTCTCTGTTACATGAGGCTTTTTAGCAAACTCACTTTGCTCATCATGACTTAATGGCACTAAGTAATAATGCCGTTCATTCCATGGTGTATTACTCACCTCAACCAGCACTTGCTGGCAAGTATCATCAGCGTCATAGCAAAAATAAAAATTCGCGGGACTAAAATATAGCCCAAAGCATCTCACTTGAACTAACATAGAAATGCGCGTTATCTTATCTTCAACGTCATCAGTAGCGCTTAACACCGCGACTTTATTCTTTATACGCTGCTTAAGTGATCCAAGTTCACCTTTTACATAATCTTTTTGCTCAAACCTCAAAAGGTTGAACCAAGCAAAGCCAAAAATACCTTTCGGTGCTTGCTTTTTTTCCATTTCATCGGCATCAAGTGCCAGCATATATAACTGATAGTTAAAACTATGCGGCTTAGGACTAAAGCGTCGATGGCTAATTTGTCCGCGATAGATAGCACTATATAGCGACTGTTCAGCCATGATGATTCGCCGCACTGTCTTGCAAGTAACAGTCGAACCGCTGGGCTACATCAACGGCACTCCTAACGCCATCTTCATGAAAACCGCTATACCAATATGCGCCTGCAAAATGCGTGTTTTGCTGACCACATATTGTTAAGCGTTGACGCTGTGCCTCAATAGAAGCCATTGAAAATACCGGGTGATGATAAGTAAATTCTCGCAATATTTTATTTGGGTCAATATCTTCACGCTGATTCAAAGTGACACAAAAAGTATGTTCAGAAGCTAATCCCTGTAAAATATTCATATTGTAAGTAACGCTAGCTGGTTTCGTTCTATTCGAGCTTAGCTGGTAATTCCAACTCGCCCACGCCTTTTTCCGCTTTGGCAACAAACTGATATCCGTGTGTAGCACCACTGAATTTTCGCTATAGGGTATTGCTGCGAGAATTTTTTGTTCTTGAGGGCTAGCATCGCCCAACAAGGCTAAAGCTTGATCTGAATGACAGGCTAGCACCACATCATCAAACGTCTGCACATCACCGCTAGCAAAGTGCAGCTGAACTTGACCGTTTTCACGCGTAACAGCACTGATATCGGCATTAAGATTAATATCATCAGCAAATGATGCTGACAACGGCGCCAAATAATTTCTCGAACCTCCAGGCACAACATACCATTGAGGTCGGTCAGCAATATTTAACAAACCGTGGTGATGGAAAAACTGCACAAAGAAATGAAACTGCATTTGTGCTACTTCCGCCAACGAACTCGACCAAATAGCCGCAGCCATAGGCAAAATATAATGCTCGGCAAAGTAATCGCTAAAATTATTCGCGATTAAAAACTCACCTAGGGTTAACTGTTGAGTGTAATTTTCTGTTTGATAGCTTTGCTTACATAATTTATTAAACTTGAGAATATCACTAATTAATAACCAAAATTTCGGATTAGCAATATTACGTCGCTGCGCAAATAGCGTATCTAAATTATGGCCATTGTACTCCATGCCAGTACTCGTGTTATGTACCGAAAAGCTCATTTCGGTTTCCTGTTTGCCAACACCAATTTCAGCCAGCAAGGCTAAATAATTGGGGTAAGTTTTATTATTAAAAACAATAAAACCGGTATCAATGGCATAGCATTTATCATCAAGCTCAACATCAACTGTCGCAGTATGACCACCGATACTGGCTGATTTTTCGTAAACCGTAACTCGGTGCTTCTTAGCTAACAAATAAGCCGTAGTTAACCCTGATATACCCGTGCCTATAACTGCAATATTTTTCATTTATTTTCACTCTTTAAAATCAATTTCTGCCATACAGCATCGGGAAGTAGCGCGAATAATTTCATCAGCCACGTTAGCCTTTTAGGAAAATGTAGGTAAGATTTTTTCGCCCTAACACCATTGTAAATCCGGCTAGCTGCTTGCTCACTGGTCAGTAAAAATGGCATAGGAAAATCATTTTTATCAGTTAAAGGTGTTTTGATAAATCCTGGGTGCACTAAAGTCACCGCAATATTTTTTGTGGTTAAATCTATCCGTAAACTCTTAGCTAAATAGTCAATGCCGGCTTTAGATGCACCATAAGCTTCAGCTCTTGGAAAAGGTAATAAAGTGGCACTAGAACTGACAAAAACCACTTGCCCGCCCTCAGGAACCTTAGGTAAAAAATGCTCAAGTAAATAGCCAAGCGATTGTAAGTTTATCGCGATAATGTCAGCAAACAATTGACCATCAAATGCATTTACATCATCAATATAACGACAATCGCCTGCGTTAAGTAAAAGCAAGTCAATACGCTCAATATCAGTTAATTGATTTGCTGCCTGAGAAATCTGCTGGCTATCGGTAATATCAAATGCCAACGGGATAACATTGTGATGGGCATTTGCATATTGGCGTAATTTTTCTTGGTTACGACCACAGGCAATAACACGATAGCCATTAGCTAAATATTGCTGTAATAGGGCTTCGCCAATACCGGAGGTTGCTCCGGTGATCAACACGGTTGCTTGGGTACTCATTATGCTGACGCCCGATGTTTAAACCATGAAACAATGCGACCGAACAAGGGTAATTGCTCATAAAGCATCGCACCTAAATCTAAATAGTCTCGATGATATATCACCCTATCAGCGCAACCTTTGATGTGAGAACTACCTTGTACATGCACCACATTACCGGCATTTAAACGCGGATGCTGATAACTCATCGTCCAATAAACGGCAGCTTCAGAGTCTTGGGCAATCACTTGGTCAATTTTAAATTCACAGTAGCTTAACTGCTGATAGAGCTTACTAAAATAGTCACGTAAGTGATCGAAACCGCTCAGTTGATGCATAGGGTCGATAAAAATAATATCTTGATGGTAGATATCGCCGAGCAAGTGTAAATTGTCCGTTGAAAGCTGTTGATATATTTCAATAAAATTAGCTAACCAAGCAGCGTGTTCATTAGGCTTGCTTGTTTGCTCCATGCTATTAGTTACTTGCTTTGACATAAGAACTCTTCATTTTGGCGATAAAAAGGCATTAACGCTGCGATTCACTAGTAAAGTAACAATGACTAACAGGTAACGATTTCAAAAAGGCTTAAAAAGTTACTTAATAATCAACTGCCAATAACTGCTTAGCGCTCACAGCCTAACGATAAAAATCAAGAGCGGCTAACCTTGCTTGCTTATGATCCACAATTGCCGGCCAATAATTTTTTAAATTATGCTTAGCAAGATACGCATGTGGAAAATGAATTTCTTTATCAGGCAATTGCGCCAGCTCTGGAATATATTTACGAATAAACTGCCCTTTTGGATCAAATCTTTCGCTTTGTCGTATCGGATTAAAAACCCGAAAGTACGGTTGCGCATCACAGCCGGTACTTGCCGCCCATTGCCAACCACCATTATTGGCTGCTAAATCACCATCAATAAGCTGTTGCATAAAGTATTTTTCGCCCCAGCGCCAATCAATCAATAAATGCTTAGTTAAAAAGCTTGCCACCACCATACGTAAACGGTTATGCATCCAACCCGTTTGATTAAGTTGTCTCATGGCGGCATCAACCAATGGATATCCAGTTTTCCCTTCACACCAAGCTTTAAAATACCCATGATTATTAGGCCAAATTACTGTTTGATACTTAGGGTTGAAGCATTGATGTTTCGATAAGTCTTGCTGATGAAAAACCAAATTACGATAAAATTCACGCCAAATAAGCTCATTTAACCAAGTGAACTCAGGGCTATCAGATGCGACTAAAATATCAGGAAAACGCTGTAAAAATAACAGCAATAAATAGCGCGGGCTAATTGCACCTATGGCTAGGTACGGCGATAAACCCGATGTAGCTTTAAGCGCAGGAAAGTCACGTTTTTCACCATAACTAGCCACTTTGTTTTGATAAAATTCAGGGATAACCTGTTGTTCAACCTGCTCTGCTAAAGGCCAAGCCTCAGACTCGCCAGTGCAAGCTAACAACGGCATTAACTCTGCTTTTTCTTGCTTAGCTAGTAATGCGGTTTTTACCGCGCTAGGCTTACCAAGATAAGCAAAGCCATGTTGTCGTACGTACGCTAACCAAGCCCGCTTAAAGGGGGTAAACACTTTATACATTTCACCGGTTTTGTTCAGCACTTTTCCTTTTGAAACAATGACATCGCTTTCAAACATCCGTAATGGAATGCCCTTAGCTAAACAAAGCTGGTCGCGTTGGTTTTCATTAAACTCAATTTCATAATTCGCCACAACTTCTTTAATATTATGTTGTTGGCAATATTGCTGTAAAAATGAAATTTGCTCAGCAAAATCATCGCAATGCACAACCTCTAAGCTAATATTTAATAACAATAGCTGCTTGGCAAGCGCATTGACATGACGCTTGATAAAATCAATTTTTATCGCCGACCAATCATGAGCTAGCCATTGTTTTTCGCTGACAAAAAAAACAGCTTTACCAGGAAGTAAGCCGTTTTTTTGTGCCAGAAAATAATCTAAAGCCGGGTTGTCGTGTATTCTAATATCGTTGCGGAACCAAAGTAACACAGACATTCCTTAATAAAAAAGTGGGTTAATAGCCGTATCTCAGCTTTAATGACTCAGGATACGGGTTTAAATACGCTTGTTGTGCTAGGTAGTCATTCGGATGTGCTAACAAATAGTGATTAACTAAAGTCAGTGGCACCATCAATGGCACTAAGCCATTACGATAAGCATCAACTTGCGCTGATAGCTCTTTTCTTTGTTCTTTATTCAAGTACTTTGAGAAATAACCTTGAATATGAGACAAAGTATTAGAGTGATTTTTACGTGTCGCTTTTATTGTTAAGGCGGCCATCAAACCACTAATGTACTGCTCTGCCATTTCCTGAAGTGGCAAGTCTGCACGCGCTAATAAACGTCCCAACTCTTTATAAGCAACGAGATTATGGCTCATCACCGTATATTTATATTGAGCATGAAAACTGGTCAGTTTATGCTTGCTTATGCCGGACTCAACCAAGGCTTGCCAATGACGATAAGCATAAACACGAGCGACAAAATTTTCGCGAATAATAGGATCGTTCAATCGACCATTCTCTTCACAAGGTAACAACGGATTAGCTTTCATTATTTCTCGAGAAAATACGCCAATACCTTTTGCTTGCAGTGGATCGCCAGTCGGTGAATACACTTTAACGCGCTCCATTCCACAGCTTGGGCTTTTGGCACAAAAAACATAGCCACTGAGGTTTTTGGAGAATGACGCAACTTTCTTACCATAAGCTTTAATCGCACTGGTAACATCACCCGAGCCATCAGGGCGTGACACTTTGATCATCTGCTCGTCTTTAATTAACCGTATGGTTGGTCGAGGAATTGGCATACCAACAGCCACTTCAGGGCAATAAGCCTTATAAGTGACATGTTGGCTTAGCTCATGAATACAAAAATTCGATGGCTTGTTACTCGCGTCAAAGCGAACTTTTTCACCAATTAAACAAGCACTAATACCAATAAAAACATCTTCTTTTGTAAAATTTTTATGCATAGTCATCCCAACTAATAAATAAAAGCGCCAATAGGGTTAAGCAACTTGTTGATACCTTGAGTAAAGTGCAGGGCGTCATTAGCAACGGTATAACAAAGACAACCTTGTTCAGTCGCTGGCTGATGTTGATGGCGTTTATCTAGCATTATAAAATCACCTTGCACATACTCACCTTGTTCATCAGCAAAGGTACCTGCTAATAGTAAGGTTAGCTCAAAACCTTTGTGTGTGTGCTCAGGTATAGAACCACCAGCACCAATATGCAATAAATTAGTATGAATCTCACCTTCATCTAATAAAATACGTGCTCGTGATAACTTACCAATTTGCGCAGTTTTCCCGAGTGCCATATTACGTAGAGCATTAGGCAAAACATATTCTGTACCTTTAAAACTCACTGAGCGCTCAACACTCACAGGTTTAGTCGGTTCAACATCATCCGATGCCGTTATTTGACCAATAATGTCGTCGAAATCTAATTCTGTTGCCGTTGTTGTGACAACACTGTCAATCGACTCAGAGACAAAACTCTCGGTAAAATTTTCTTCAAAACTGGCTTCTGCTACCTGCTCTGTTAACTGGGTTATTTTTTGCTGACACAATGGACACATTTCAGCATGTATTGCGATACCTGCAGCAAGTGAAGCCGGTAATTCACCATCAACAAAACTTTGTAATAAAGAAAATTTAGGGTGGTGTTTAATCATGGTGCTCTCCAAGTTTCAACTTAAGTTTGCCAAGGGCAAGTCGAAGCCGCGATTTTATGGTGCCAAGTGGCAGATTAAGGTGTACAGCAAGTTGCTCTTGCGACATCTCCATAAAATAAAAACCTTTAACCACTTGTTGTTGATTTTCAGGCAAGGTTTCAATAACCCCAAGTAAATTACGACTTTGAATATGGTCAGTAAAACTTTCATCTTCCGTGTTAAATGATTCAGCCAACGGCCAAATATCGTCACTGAGATTATCTTCTTTATTGGCTTTGATCTTACGCAATAAGTCGAAGGTAACATTACGCATGATGGTATATACCCAAGTAGTGGCTGCGCCTTTACTCTCATCGAATAAATGTGCCTTACGCCAAACATTACTCATGGTGTCTTGCAACACTTCAGCAGCTAATGCTTCATTGTTTAATTTACTTTGAGCAATGCGCTGTATTTTGGGTGCAAAAAACTTAAACACACCGGTAAAGGCTTGTTTGTCTCTATCAACAGCGACAGCTTTAAGCCATTGACAAAGTTGGGAATGATCGATTTTATTAGTCATGCTACTAGATGTAGCAGCTGTTTGACGACTTGGCAACTCTGAATGAACAGACTGCATAATTCTTACCCATTATTTCACTGATGTTAACTTATACGCAGTAAAACTTTACTGAGATCACTTTTTTTAAATTTAATTTTTAGTCACGACATTTTTAGCCGCATTAATAATTGCCCATTTACTCAAGCAAAATTATATTCTGCAAAAACTCTTTCGCAGCACCAAATGATCCAGGCTCAACAAATAAACGTTTTTCATCAATATTCACTGGCAGTAACTCTAACCATCGCGCAACCACCCAGCTATCTTGGCTAAAGTAAGCTTGTCGATATAATGCCGTTAACTCAGTATTTTCATCAAAAGCTTTATTTAACGAATCCGCCAGTTGATCGGCGGTATTGTCTTCACCACTATCAGACCAATGTTTTTTGATACTAACATCACCATGATGAAGCTTATCTTTATCTTGTGTCATCAGGTGAATATCAACTAAACACTTACATTGCACATCAATCAATAGCAAGCCGTCTTCACCTTGATCAAAGTTAACAATTTCAACCCAACTACCTGTTGGCATATCGCTAACCTTTTCAGCTTTGCCATAAGGTAAAACGATAAAGCCATCATTTTTCATTGCATGAGCAACCATTTTTAAATAGCGTTTTTCAAAAATGCGCAAGCGAGTTACCCCTTTAGATAACAAAAAGACCGGTAATGGAAAAATAGGTAAATTCACTGTTGCCATAATTTTTACAATAATCAATGTTAAGAAGTTATAGAGTGTTATACGTTGAAAAATAAAAAACGATCAAAAAAAAGCCCCTAAAGCAAATATATTGCATTGTAGGGGCAAAACACACAGCAAGTATGAATTAGGTAATTTTTTGCATGGCACTAACTACCCGCACCAATGCAACTTCAATATTTTAACGGCAAGTTTTAACAGGCATTTCTTTATCAAAAAATAAGGTTATTTCAGCTAGAGTTACCCCAAACTTTGCCATTTTTGTACGATTAAACAAACGATACTCATCAACTTGGTACATCCAGTCATCTAGCGAGAATTGTATGGTCTCGCCATCAATCGGCACTAATAGGTCATATTGCCATTGAAAAGCAAACCCCTCTTGCTGACCAAAAGCTTCACCAACAACATCTTCTGCACTGCCTTGGTATCTCCCCTGCTTGAGTTTTTTGAGCTGCCAGTTACGATAACTAACTTCACCATCAGCAAAATAGAACACCTCTTTTAATAGTCCATTATCCCCCTGCCATTGGCCGTCAATTTCTACACAAAAGCGTCGAGTGACGTTATCGGTATAGTCTTGCACCATACCCCAGGCGATTAATTTCCCAGAAAAAAACTGCTTAATGTCAAGCGTTGGCGAAGTTGTTTGGTAATCTTTAAGTTGCGTTGTACAGCTCGATAACAGCAATATCGCCACAACAAGGCCGCAGAATTTGTAATGCCATCTCATATTTTTTCTCCAAGTAATTGCTGACGTAGCTTTGGTTCACTGGTGTTTTCATCTAACCAAATACTAAGAAACAGCTTAGCAAAACCTGCGCTGTCAATAGCACCAATACTCTGCCGATTTAAATAAAATACCGTGGTGCCTGCTTGGCTTAACATTGATAATTGATCACCGGCTTTTATGTCAGGCCAAATGCCGTCCAATAAAGGTACGAATTCAATATAGTCGCTTTCGTTCAGGGCTAAATGACGCCACTGTGAAATGGTATTTTCTAATAACTCTTGTTTACTAATGTCTCGTAAGTACTGTATTTCAAATAGCGCATGCTGACAGCGATTGCTAAAAGGTGGCTGACCATCAGTAGTCAATAATGTGCTTTGGTAAATATCCCAGAACAAAACCGAGAATTTTGCACTACCTAATTGCCGAAAATGTTTGTCTTTCATTGATGGTAATAATTCATCCATCAACATTGGCGATTGCTTGCTAAGCTGACATTTAGTCACCGCATTACTCGCCTGTGCTGTTGACGAAATCACCACAACGAAGATCAACAAAATACGAGTGTAAGCAAAGCTAAATGGCATGATTTATCTCCTCAACTTTTGTCCAACGACTAAGTGCAAAAATAAGCACCATTAAAGGTCCCCACAAACAAGCCAACAGTAAGTAACTTAATTCGAACGAAGGAGTAATATAAACCACAGAAAACTTTGCTCCGGCTAGGTAACTTAATGGGGCAAAAATAGCGCCTACCGAGCATTGTAATATTTTAGAATTGCTCAAAAACCCTAAGCTATGGCGCACAGTAGCCGCAAAACAAAACCACAGCGTAATTAGCCAAAAAGGCAGTTTTTTGGCTTCAGGAAAAATAAAAACATGCGCATAAACTAAAACGCTATCTAACAGCACGCCAATGCCAGCAACAATAAAAATAAGCGTTAGCTCATTTTTTCCTGCTAGAAAATACAAGTGTAAAAGCAGCAATATCGCCGCAACAGGTATAAAGCTATTACCCAGAAAAATAAGCCCAAACCAAATAGCATTAAAGCCAAGTAGGTTAATAAAGTTCGGGTTATTGATTAAAGTTAACTTGGGTTTTATCACGCGTTATCACAACAATATTTATCATCATAATAAGTCATACGTAAAAGACGAACATTTGGATTAGTCAGATAAGATAATTATTCAAACAATAATGTGCTGGCAATGTGAAGAATATACTAGGTTGCTAGTTGGGGATCAGGATTCGAGGTTGAGGGTTCAGGTTGAGAGTTCAGATTTAGGCGTTGAAAATTAACAGTCAACGGTTTCGAAAACACCAAGCGAATAAACCTAAAACAATACCATAACAACCTAACGCTGTAATTTTCATAGCAGCACCGGCAATAGGATTATCGCCAATTAAAATAATGATAGCTAAAAGCAAAAAACCAATAATGGTGGCAAGGGTAAAACTAGCGATAATATACGTGGCACAATATTGTTGAGTGTTTTTTTTAATCCATAAAAATAAAGGCAGCGATAGCAAAGTGATCAGCATTACCGGAAAAACATAAAACAGCAGTACAGTTAACATCATATTATCAGCACTTAATGAAAAATGAATAGATTAATTTTTACGTAAATCGACAACAAATATTTTCCCACCATAACCATGCTTATTGCATTTAGCTCGGACCATAACTTGAGAAACTTCAGAAGGTATCTCGATATCGCACTGACCGCGAGTAAATGGCTGCTCATTAACATGAGGGTGTGCCAGCAAACGAAAGCTAAGGGGCTTGCCGTTAAAGTCTAACACTTCCCAGCCATCAGCATAATGCTCCCAGCCTTGATCATTATGTCGTACAGACGTGCCAAAGCACCAACTACCATCAGCTTGCTGCGTAGCAAGCACATTCGTCACCTGAGCATAATCTAAAGACGCTGAGTAAGTAGCTAAATCGTACTTTTCTGCCCACGCTGACGATGTAAATAACAATAATATCAATAAAAGTCGCATAAAACCCTCAAATATAACCACTCAAAAAAACCTAAAGAATTGATAAATAAAAACATAAATCCAAACTAGGCTAATTCGTTATTTATTAGCAATTAAGTCTGCTCTAGCTAAAGGCTTACCATGTAAAATTATAGTCTCGATACTATTCCACGCATCAATTGAGTCTAAAGGATTGCTATTAAGTAAGAGTAGATTCGCAATTTTCCCAACTTCTACGGTGCCATAATCTTGAGCAATTTTAAATTGCTTAGCATTATTGACCGTTGCTGCCGCCAATATATCTTCAAGTGTTAATCCGGCATTAGCCATTGCCTTCATTTCTTGAAAGCTAGTCAATCCCGGCTGATTAGCAAAGCTAGGGCTACCAGGAAAATCAGATGCTAACAAAATTGGATGTTTAGCGGCGTTTAAGTATTTAATAACTTGATTACCTTTACCTATGCGACCATATAAAAACACCTCTGCGATTGCCTGATCTGCCATGCCATCAAATCCCACGCGAAGCTCTTCTTTAAACCACTGTGCTTGAGGCGTTTTATACCAATTTATAAGTGATTTAGGCGTAACAGATAAAAATTCAGCTGAATCAGCAATCGTCGGGTTCATTACTTCACCTAAACCGGCAATCACTCTTTGTGTTGGCATATAGCCAACTTTATCAGCAATAATTTTATCTAGTGTTACAGACATTTCTTTGGTTATATTAGCTTGGCGGCTATATTGTCCCCAATTCCACATACCATGCGCGATTACATCAACACTTGCGGCAAGTGCTAATTGCTGCATGTCTAGCGCATTAGCATGGGCAAGTATCGGTAAATTAACTTTATCTGCAGAGACTTTAATTCGCTTCAGTGTTTTAGGTGTAAAGGTTTGCCATTGACTAGCATTGCCATAGCCATCTTCAAAATAAAGTTTTATACATGATGCACCAGAGTTATAAATATTAAGCACTGCATGCTCTGCAGAATTCGTTCCACCTGCTGAAGCTGCTTCATCAATCACATAAGTGAACATCGTTTTCGATTTATCATCCACTTTTTCTACATAGGGAAAGGTATTTTTTGATGTTATAACTTCACAGCGTAAATAGTCGGGATGGTTAGCACTCGAAGTAAAATGTTTATAATTTAGCCCTGGATTGGGGTCAAGTACTTGAGTAACGCCATAATATAAAAAACTTTTCGGTTGCTGCTCAAAGTAAGCCTTTACCAGTTCAGGATATTGGCTAGCAACAACCTCAACGCCAAAGCCCATACCAGGAATCGACGAAACGTGAGCGTGGCTATCCATCAAACCAGGAGTTAAAAACTTATCTGTGCCATTAATTTTACTATTATAGGAGATAATTTTGTCTCGCGAGATATTGGTAATTCGCCCATTATCTAACAACACATTCATCTTAATTTGTGGCGCTTGCAGGTGAGATGAAACAATTGTAACGTTCTCAATTAATACGGTATTTTTCGCCAATAGCGTAAAAGAACATAGCGAAATTGAGAGTAATAATACTTTAATCATAAAACATCCGTGTAAGGTTAATATACCCAAGCCACTTGAAAATGCAGTTTCAGAGTTAAGCTAGGAAATCAGCGCAAGGCACAGCACGCAGATAATGGTTATTCTCGATAATAGCTCCTGCATTATCCTAATGTCCCACATCCCTGTGGGAACCTTATCAAGTGCTGCACAGCTTTTTTGCTCCAGACAAAAGCTAAGTACATACATCCATGTATGCAACGCTGCACTGACTTTCTAGCTTAGCTCCCGCAGGGCAAGGCGATAAAGGGTCATCTCCGGCGTTATTGATTTCGACAATGGAACAACCATTCCTTTCAATCAATGCCTTGGTGCTAACCCTTTTTCGACTTGCTGAATCCTGCATTTTCAAGTGGCTTGGGTATAAATACCAACACCTGACACTAAGAGAAAAGTAATTGGCTGAAATATAAGACTAAATAGTAAGCTAACACATTTTTGGCTTACTACCCCTATATTACACTTTATTATTTATCTTAAAGTTTTCATTAACACAAAGCAGCCACATCGGGCTGCTTTGTTATTAGACTCGGTTTACAAGGCTCTAATTATTGCACTCTGATTATTGCACTAGGACTAATAACCCGTGCTTAAAGTCATTGCCTGCTTTTAGTATGCGCCAGCCGCATAGGTTAGTTCATAGCTATGGCTATAAATTTCTAAAATATTGCCAAAAGGGTCTTCCATATAAATCATACGATACGGCTTTTCACCCGGGTAATAATAACGTGGCTCAGCCATACGTTTTTTACCACCTGCAGCGACTATTTTTTCGACTAGCTCTTCTAAATTCGGATCTTGTACGCAGAAGTGAAATACCCCCGTTTTCCAATATTCAAAATTATTTTCTGGATTTTCTTGGTTTTTAAATTCAAATAGCTCGACACCAATACGATCACCTGTCGACATGTGGGCAATTTTAAATTTTTCCCAGTTAGCGCCAAATACATCAGTACACATTTCGCCAATGGCACTATCGTCTTCAATAATTTCTGTTGGCTCCATTATTAAATACCAACCTAAAACTTCGGTATAAAATTTAACTGCTTTTTCGACACTCGGTACTGAGATGCCAATATGTGAAAATGTTCTTGGGTATGCTTTGCTCATGTGCTTTCCTCACTAAAGTTGATAGGCAAAGTATAGCGCCACTGATAAGATACAAAAAATTATCATTTATAATAGATATGAGTACGTTTTGTTATGATAAATCTTCATTGGTTAAAAACATTTTGCACCTTGGCTGACATAGGGCACTTTACTAAAACAGCTGATGTTTTGTTTATGACACAATCTGGAGTCAGCCAACATATCAAAAAGCTTGAACAACAACTCGCGGTAACGCTACTGCTGCGAGAGGGCAAATCTTTTACTTTAAGCGATGAAGGCTTACGTTTATATCAACAGGGAAAGTTGCTACTGGAAAAAAGTGATGATCTTGCACAGTCAATCAAACAAGATGACGCCCACATCGGCAATATACGTGTAGCTTCACCGGGTAGTATAGGTCTAAAGCTTTATCCACAATTACTCGCTAATTTGCAGCAGCAGCCAAAATTATCACTCGATTATACCTTTGCGCCCAATCACAGTATTGAACTAGCGCTAATTGAACGTAACATTGATATTGGTTTGGTAACCAAAAAACCGCAAGATCATCGTATCAATAGCACAGCCATTGGTGTTGAACCGCTAGTGTTAGTCACTCCAGCAGCTGTTAGCCAAGTTACTTGGCCAGTGTTGAACGAACTGGGCTTTATTAATCACCCTGATGCCGCTCATCACGCCAACTTGTTATTGCAAAAAAACTTCACTGAATTTAGCCATATTAATCAGTTTCAACACAAAGGTTTTTCCAATCAAATAAGCTTAATTTTAGCGCCAGTGAGCTTAGGATTGGGCTTTACAGTATTACCACTATATGCCGCTTTAGCTTTTCATCAGCAGAGCCTAATTAACATTCATCATCTCGCTGAAATTATTGATGAGCCGCTTTATATTTGTCATAACCAATACTCATATAAAGCGCTGCGTATTAACTTTATCAGCAACGAAATTATCAAGCATATTGCCAATGACACATGCTTTGAAATACCTAGGTCACTACACTCAGATTAAATACCCCTGCTGATCTCATCGTGATTTTTTTTCGTATTATCTTAATAATAAATTGTCGCTACCAACTAGCGGTCGAATAAAGGAGTAAAGATGACATCACATGCCATGCTGATCATTGGCGCGAATAGTGAAATAGCCAAAGCGATTGCAGCGCAAGTAATTAACAACGATACGGTACAATTGATTGTTATTAGCCGTGATTGTAGTTTTTATCAACAAGATAAATTTGCTGATGCCCAGCTAATTACCCTTGAAAACTATCAGGAGCAAACCATTAGCCAAGCAGTAGAAACACTAAAAGCAAATATGCCAATAGTGATCACACAGGTCTTTATTTGCCACGGTATTTTACATAATGAGCGTTGTCAGCCAGAAAAACGTTTAGAAGACTTTTCTGCTGATATGTTTATTGAAACCCTGACCGCTAATACCTTTACCCCTATGCTGTGGTTAAAACATTTAACACCATTATTGGCCACAAAGCATGAATGTAAAGTGGTGATATTTAGCGCTCGGGCAGTATTAGCGATAATAAATTGGGCGGTTGGTACAGTTATAGAGCCTCGAAAGCGGCAATGAATATGCTCATTACCTCAGCGGCGGTTGAACTCGCAAGACGAGCTAAAAATATGAAATTAATCTCTTTTCATCCCGGTACTACTGACAGCCCACTGTCGAAGCCTTTCCAAAAAAATGTTCCTAAGGGCAAGCTATTCAATAGCGAGTTTGTTGCTAGCCGATTACTTACCATTGTTGCATCAGCGACTATTGATGGTCAGGCAAGTTATTTGGATTGGCAAGGTAAAGAAATACCTTGGTAACTTTATGCTGAAATATTAAGTGTTGGTGCAAAAATGCTTACTGCCAACCTAACTTCCACTGTTTACTGTCTTTTAGGTCGCGCCAATTAATGACATATTCATTTTTGTTAATCACCGCTTCAATAACACAGGCAGTAACACGTTGCTCGTCATCAAAGCTGAGTTTTGTAATGGCAAAATGTTTTTCTTTATTCTCAACGATTACTTTCGTCCACTTGCTGTGCAGTAGTGCTTTTGGGCTAACTTTATTCATGGTATTCCTAACTATTCCTATGATGTAATTAACTAAATTCAATAGTAAAAACTTCTAAAGCGAAGGTGTTTGGCTGCTTATTAGCAATTAAGAATCCGACTTCTGTTATCGTGCTTGCTAGCAATGTTGGCGCAGTGTCAATTGCGCGGCCACGATGCGTTGCTTTAAAGTCGGCTAACTTAAATTGATAACACAAACTTTGCCCAGCTGGCGTTGCAAGCATCACTTTATAAGCCAGAGGAAAAGCCATCACATGAGATTTCAAGCGTAGTTGATAGTCATTGCCATCGCCTTTAAGGCAAACCTTAATGTTGCTAATTGCTTTTGGTAATGGTGTTATCGGTTTAAAAGTGCTGGTAAATCCACCATTATTTTCAATGGATATATCGCCAAAAAATATCAACTTATGGCCAGCCTGCTCTACTCTACCTTTAGATAAACCGCCCATAACAGCGTCATTTTTGACATACCAAGGCGCGTCGCCCAAATCGTTCATAAGAGTGCCTAAGCGTTACTCGTCACTGGCGGTGAGTATATTTTCTGTACGAGTTTATTAAACGGCTGTAACTCGGCCTCGTCTTCACAGTCAAATGCAAACCGGCCATGAAAATACATCGACATGGTCACGCCTTTATAACTGAGATAGCAAGTATAACCATCTAAGTCATGCCAAGCAGTGAGTCCATGTAAACAATACTTATCATCATGCTTTTCACCTTCCGAAATAATTTGATTAAACACATAAAGATATTGAGAAAGTTTCATAGCATTACACCCATTAATTTATAAATAGAGAGTTTGTGATATTGCCGTTGTGCTGGGCAAACCACACATTTCATCATAAGCTGACTCTAAAGTTAGCTGTACAACATTAATATCATTATCTCGCAGTAATTGCTTAGCCAAAGGCAAAGAATTACACATCGCGACAGTATGTAAACACGGTAATGCTATAAAGTTGTTGTCATTGTCAGTAGCACCGACTAAATAATGTCTCGCATCGGCAACACCGAGTATGGTTGGCTTACACTGCATCGTAAATTCCTCCTAAGTAGGTAACTGATATTACGTAGTCGTGACGTAAAAAGTTTACTTTCCCGAAAATGAATTTTTCTGCTTACCGGTTAAATCGCCTGTACCTTTAACACTTTTAACAAGAATAAGTGCTTTTATCATCCACCTCACATTGCACCAAAATGAGGCAGTGGCTTAGTTTAGTGCAATTTTATTAGCTTTTGAGTCACTTGACCTTTAGCCACAAAAGAAAATACATCTTATTTTACAATAAATTACAACAACTCAGTAGCGACCAAATAAAATGGCACAGGAGTTGAAGGTATAATAACAACCATAACGAATATTTTAGCGACAGTGGGAATTATGCTTTCAACCTTTATGAAACAACACAAACTACCTGAAGCGTTTATCTTAACGGCAAAAAAGCACTACCAACCACTCGCTGAACAGATATATAGCCAATTTACCCAGCATGATGGTGCATTTTTTGTTGGTATTAATGGCTGTCAAGGTAGTGGCAAGTCAACATTAACCGATTACCTTGCTGAATATTTAGCGACAACTTATCAACTAACTATTGTTGTTATGTCATTAGATGATTTTTATTTAACTGGAGAAAAACGCCAGCAATTAGCTGATAACGTTCACCCTTTATTAGCAACACGAGGCGTACCAGGCACACATGACACCAACGCGCTAAAGCAAACATTACAGCAGTTAAAAACCAAGCAAATCGGCTTTACTATTCCACGATTTAATAAGGCAACCGACGAACCTTACCCTGAAAGCCAATGGCCAATAATTGACACACCTGCAGACATTATTTTATTAGAAGGTTGGTGCTGGGGCGTCAAACCACAAACCGACGAGCAATTAGCTGCTCCGGTTAATGAACTGGAATTAAAACATGATACCGATGGCCTATGGCGACATTATGTTAACCAACAGCTGAAAAGCTATTATCAGCCTTTATATAAAGCAATGGACTTTTGGTTAGCACTGCAAGCACCATCGTTTGATTGTGTTTATAAGTGGCGCTTAGAGCAAGAGAAAAAGCTGCAAGCCAGAAATATCAACCTACCAAATTCAAAGGTAATGGGCTCGGCTGGCGTTTTGAATTTCACTCAGTACTTTCAAAGACTCAGCGTACAAGCTTGCAACACAATATCGCAATCTGCGGATGCCATTTTTTATTTAGATCACAACAGAAACATCACAAAAATGCCAATAACGGACGCACTGTAATGGCTAAGCAAACCATTATTTTCAGTGATCTTGATGGCACACTGCTTGACCACTACAGTTATCAGTCAACGGCAGCTCAGCCAACACTAAAACAGCTACGTCATGCTGAAATTCCCGTCATTTTAAATACCAGTAAAACATTGGCTGAATTAGACATTATTCGTGCAGAGTTGAAACTTGAAACCCCTTTTATTATCGAAAATGGTGCTGCGATTTATATTCCGATCAACACCTTTAAAACGCAGCCAGAAGACACCGAAGTATTCAAAAATTACTGGCTGAAATCTTTCTGTTCACCACGCCAGCATTGGTTAGACTTACTCAGCCAACAGTGTGAACAATTTCAGCCCTATTACCAAGGTTTTTCAACCTTATCTAACACTGAATTATGTCAAGTTACCGGTTTAGATTCAGCACAAGCTGAACGCGCAAAACAACGACAATACGGCGAACCTGTGCAATGGTTTGGCGATGAAAAAACTAAACAACTATTTGTTGAACACCTTATTGAACTAGGCGCTAGTGTTGTTCAAGGTGGCAGGTTTATGCATATTGGCGGCTATTGCGATAAAGGCCAAGCCCTGATTTGGTTGACTGAGCAATACCGTGAGCATTTTGCCAACAGCAACGTTTATACCATAGCGTTAGGAGACGGCGGAAACGATATTTCGATGCTAGAGGCAGCCGATATAGCCGTGCAAATACGTTCTCCTGTGCACGACTTTCCGCCTTTGTATCAACAATATAAAACCACACAAACCCAACGATATGGTCCCGAGGGATGGGCAGACGCGATACAGCAGCTTTTGGCTAATCAACTCAGTACACATCTTAGGCAATCTAATTTAGTTTAATAAAACAAAGAGGTAAATCATGGCTGATTTCTATCAAAACGGTACAGTTACTACGTTACATAACCTGGCACAGCGCAAGCCACAAGATATGGCAGCCGAGTTACTTGAGTTTTCAAAAGTCCGCTCACTAGGGCTTATTTTACCTTCGTTATTTTCCGAATTAGAGGGCAAAGCCTTACCCGATATTATCAATAAAATAAAAGACGTTGAATACTTATCTGAAATTGTTATTGGCCTAGACCGCGCTGATTTAGCACAATACAAGCATGCGCTGTCGTTTTTTTCTCAGTTGCCTCAACATCATCGCGTGTTATGGAATGACGGCCCAAGGCTTCAAGCAATAGACGCTAAGCTTCAAGCTCTTGGTTTAGCGCCGAAAGAGCTCGGCAAAGGCCGAAATGTTTGGTATTGCATGGGGTATATTTTGGCTTCAGGTAAGGCCGAGTCTATCGCCCTGCATGACTGCGACATTTTAACTTATGAAAAAGAGCTACTTGACCGACTTCTTTACCCTGTTGCCAACCCACTCTTTAACTATGAATTCTCTAAAGGTTTTTATGCTCGTGTTGCCGGCGGAAAAATCAATGGTCGAGTTTCTCGCCTATTGGTAACACCTTTAATCAAGGCATTGAAAAAAACCGTTGGGCACTGCGATTATTTAGAGTACATGGACAGCTTTTTATACCCGCTTGCCGGTGAGTTTTCATTTCGTCGCGATGTCTTAAGTGATATTCGTATTCCCAGTGACTGGGGATTAGAAATCGGCGTACTCTCTGAAATGTATCGTAATTATTCTCCGAACCGTTTATGCCAAGTGGATATTGCCGCCACTTATGACCATAAACACCAAGACTTATCGCTCGATAATACCGCCGGCGGGTTATCCAAAATGTCGATTGATATCAGCAAGGCCTTTATCAGAAAACTCGCCACACAAGGTGAAACGTTTAGCGCTGAAAAGTTTAGAACCCTAAAAGCGACTTACTACCGTATCGCTCTAGACTATGTTGAAACGTATCGAAATGACGCGATGATGAACGGCCTAGAACTTGACATTCACAACGAAGAAAAAGCCGTAGAAATGTTCGCCGAAAACATTTTAACTGCCGGTAATACCTTTTTAGAAAACCCGATGGAAACACCGTTTATTCCATCTTGGAATCGCGTAGTAAGTGCTATTCCAGATATTTTATCGCAACTAAAAACCGCCGTAGAGTTAGACAACCAAGAGTTTAGTCAAGTATTAAAGGAAAGTAACACTTATGCCAGCGCAGGTTGAACAGTTAAAAAGCAAACTTATACAGCAGCTTGAGACTATATATCAAGACATCACCCTAGCCGAAGCTGCGGCCGATATTGCTGATGCTCTAATTGATATTATGCGCTTAACAAGCCATGTCGCTGCGCCAAAGCCCTTTACTAACCATTGGTCAGAAAGTGATATTATTCTGATCACTTATGGCGATAGTATTATCAGTCAAAAGCAGCCACCGCTGAAAACATTAAAAACGTTTTTAGACTCGTATCTAAAAAACACCATTAACAGTGTGCATATTTTACCGTTTTTTCCTTATAGTTCTGATGATGGTTTTTCCGTTATTGATTATTCATCGGTTAATGAGTCATTAGGCACGTGGCAGGACATTACGCAGATCAGCGAACAATATCAGCTAATGTCTGATCTGGTGATAAATCATTGTTCAAGCCGAAGTGCATGGTTTGACAACTTTATTAAGGGCGAAGGCGTAGGTCATGACTTTTTCTTTACCGCCCACCCTGATGATGACTTAAGTGAAGTAGTAAGGCCTAGAACCTCACCACTACTTAAAGAAGTTGAAACGGGCCAAGGTAAAAAGTTTGTCTGGTGTACTTTTAGTCATGATCAAGTCGATTTTGATTTTCGTAACCCCGAAGTATTAAAAACTTTTGCCTCAATTATTCGACAATATCTTGATAACGGCGTAAAAATATTCCGCTTTGACGCTATCGCATTTCTATGGAAAGTGGTTGGCAGTAAAAGTATCAATTTACCACAAACCCATGAAGTGGTGAGATTACTTAGAACATTAATTGAAGCCGCTGAGCCACACGCCATTATCATTACCGAAACGAACATTCCTAACACCCAAAATTTGACCTACTTTGGTAACGCAAATGAAGCGCACGGTATTTATAATTTTTCACTCCCCCCCTTGTTGCTCAATACTTTACTGACCGGCAACTGCTTGTATTTAAAGCGTTGGTTAATGAGCATGCCACCTGCGCAAGATGGCACGCTTTATTTTAATTTTATTGCTTCTCATGACGGTATTGGTTTACGTCCAGCCGAAGGGTTATTAAGCGATGCAGAACTTGATAGCTTGATCCATACCGTTGAAAACTTTGGTGGCAAAATTTCATGGCGAAGCACAGAAAATGGCGAGCAAAAAGCCTATGAAATGAATATTGCTCTGTATGATGCCCTGCAAGGCACTGTTGACGGTAAAGATCAGTGGAATTTTGAACGTTTTATTTGCGCACATGCCATTATGTTTGGCCTTGAAGGCATACCAGGTATTTATATCCATAGCATGTTAGGCACACAAAACGACACGAAAAAATTGGCTAACACGCATCATAATAGATCGATTAACCGCCATCGCTGGCAAGAAGATATTTTAGAGCTTGCGCTAGCAAACAAAAATTTACATCACCATAAAGTGCTATCAACCTTAAAAACTTTATTAGATATTCGCATTAAACAACCAGCATTTCATCCTAATGCAACGCAGTTTACTTTACATTTAGGCCTGCAATTATTTGGCTTTTGGCGACAAAGTCTGAACCGAAAACAAAGTATATTTTGTGTCAGTAATATTTCAAATCAACCAGTAGTATTGCCGTTAAGTGAGCTTAATTTAATTATTACCAAATCGTGGTATGAGCTAATCAGCCAAAGGGAGATCACTGAATTAAGCCAAGAAATGACTTTAGCTCCTTATCAAACCGTATGGATAGCTAACCAACAAAGTTAGAAAAACATTAATTTTTAAGTACTTATGTGTCAGATAATTTTACTAACATTACAGCCACAAAAAATAAAACATTAAAAATCAGTAACTTAAAAATTGGCATAAATATAGCTTAGAGCAGATTTATAACAATTTTTACGATGTACCTCACAGGTCATGTATTACTGAAGGTTTAAAAATGAATATAAAGTTCTTAAAGGCTGCAATTATTGGTGCAGCTTTCACTATTAGTAGTGTTGCAAATGCTGGCATCATCTTTTCTGATAATTTTGATCCTATCTCAACAGCTAACTGGACTATTTCTAATGGCGGTACTTTTGGAGACGGTATTACTGAGTTTTATGATGGTAACGCATTATATTTCAATGGTTCAGGTTCACGTTTTGCTCACACATCTGGCTTTGATTTAACCCAAGGTGAAAGTATTTCTTTTTACTTTAGACAAGGTAAATCACCATCAACTAGCTATTTTGAAAACACTGACGGCACAAGTGAAGCAATGGATTTCTCATATTCAGTGGATGGTACTAACTACACGACAATCTTTACTTTCAATCCAAGCAATAATAATTACAACGGTTTATGGCAGCAGTTTAGCTTTGATATTAATGGCGCTATGTTGTCGAGCTCTACCAGCTTCAAATGGCAACAAAGAGACAATAGTGGTTCATCTTACGACCATTGGGCAATTGATAATGTTACCATTACATCAGCAGCAAGCGCACAGGTACCTGAACCAACAAGTCTTGCTATTTTAGCACTTGGTATTCTAGGTTTTACTGCCCGCAGATTTAAAAAGTAATCTATAAAACAGCAAAAGTACTACTGAGCTAAGTAGTACTTTTTTCATAAATCTCGTCTAACGCATTCAGTGATTGCACTAATACCTCATTGGCAATATTGCGCTGATATCACTTCGTTTCACAGATGTCTGCAGGATTTAATACACTAAATCAATGCAGCTTATCAATACACACCTCAATAACGATCAAATGATTTTAACTACAAAAAATAGTAAATTTCACTGTCTTATGGCTCATATTACGGCCATATTTTATATTTAGAGCTTCTCGCGCAGAGTTTATTGTGCACTTTATACTCAGTATCAACATAATTTTTGGTGCTATATTATCCGCCATATTTACTACTGTAATCGAGATAGCACCTGTAATTGTATGTTTCTAAAACAAATGATATATACAAAAATAACCCGTATTATACCAAGCCAACCCATAAGCTAAGTTAACCATACCGGAATCGCTCGCCCAAAGTTAAAAATAAGCTAAAAATAAGATTTTAAGATCTTATCAATAATAACGCTCGTATATATCCATCATGCAGTAATAGAAGCTAACAATATCTGGGAGAACAACATCAACTATCAACATTACGACAATGCTGACTTAGCAAAAATGTCGAGTCGCTACCGCGCAAAGTTTATTAACAGCTTGTCTGGATATAAAAGTGTCAACCTTGTTGGCACACAAAACCTCGACGGCCAAAGCAATTTAGCAATATTCAGCTCGGTTGTGCATTTAGGCGCATCACCGGCACTCATTGGTTTTATCATGAGACCCGATAACGGCTCAAGGCACACACTAGATAATATTACACAAAGCCAGCATTATACGATTAACCAAGTTTCTGCTGATTTTTATCAAGCGGCACATCAAACCTCAGCTCGTTACCCTGAACATGAAAGTGAATTTGTCACTTGCAACTTATCTGAGCACTATATTGATGGGTTCAATGCGCCATTCGTTCAACAAAGTCGATTAAAATATGCAGTGAAATTACAGGAAATAATGCCGATAGCGATCAATAACACTCAACTTATTATTGGTGAAATTGTTCATGTTATTTGTGATAGTACGGCTATTCAAGATGATGGATATATTGATATAGAATCACTAAACACTGTCACTGCTTCAGGTTTAGATAGTTATCATACAGGTCAACGACTCGCGCGTTTGGCTTATGCTAAGCCTGATCTTGCTAGCACTGAACTTAAACTAGATGCTACTGCTGTAAAAGCAGAATTTTCTAGAGGTGTTAACGAAGCGTAGTCATTGTTGATTTGACGATAACAGCAATAAAACTTGGAGTTCGAAAATAATAGCGGCTATCGGTATGTGCATTCATACCGATAGTACCGGTCAATATCAACATGAATACCTATTATGACGCTACATAAATAGATCAATATAGATAACTAATCGCACGACTAACATAGTGCCGACATTTTGTGCTATTCACTCTAAAAGTCAATCACTCGTTGTGACAAACTTCAATCCTATTGCGACCATTCTCTTTTGCTTTGTACATGGCTGCATCAGCATCTTTAATTACATCTTCGAAACAGCCATGCCGCTTTTCAGCCTGGCAAATACCAATACTCAATGTTACATAAACATCCACACCTTCTAAAGTTATTGTTTGCTTAGCTAATGATGATTGAATTCGCTCAGCTGTTGCTATTGCACCACTTAATTCGCTTTCGGGTAATAAAATTATAAACTCTTCACCGCCATAACGTGCAAAAAAGTCAATGCTACGTATTTCTTCATTGCACACAAAACAGATATGCTGCAACACTTCGTCACCAAATAAATGTCCATACTTATCATTTATATCTTTAAATAAATCACAGTCGAGTAAGATTAAACTAAAAGAACTACCTGACCTTTGTAAGCGCGTAAATTCATCATGACCTTTTTCAAACAAAGCCCTACGGTTTGCTACTTTGGTCAAGGGATCAGTTTTAGATAGTTGCTCTAGCACTTCCGTTCGCTCTGCAACAATTTTTCTCATTGACTCCAAAGAAACTGTGGTTGCACTCAGCTCAGTGTTCATTTCATTAAAAGCATTTGCAATACTCTCAAATTCTTCAGATTTGTTCGATAGTTTAATATTTTGATAATTACCACAACGGTTTTTAGTGAAAGCAAGCTTAACTTCATTAAGTGAAGTGCTAAATATTTTTACTAGTTTAAATGCGCCAAAAATCAAAATAATAAGGCTTAACGATAAAATTGATAAAACCAAAGTTACTTGACGTTTAATCACCCGATGGAGATCTTTTTGTACAATATTGAATAACTGTTTTGAATCTGAACTAATGGCTTCTAGTTGCATAATAAGCCGCAATTTTAAATGTTGCTTAATTCGATCATCAGCTTTTTTCAATTTATTTTCATGAATAACATTAAAAAGTTTAAGTACATTTTTATTCTGGCTTTCAATACTGTACTGAATAGTTTTTTGCTCAGCCGATAAGCTAGGTGTTCGCGTAAGTAGCTCATTAAATTTAGCCTCTAATAACAACCACTGATCGATATTGTGATCTTTAGCATAAATATTCTCGCTACGGATAAACTGCTTTAATACATTACTGTGGTTTTCAACTTTATGCGCATAACGCTCACGCTCTATGGCAACATCGACCACATGAATTGACCATAAAATACTGCTAACAAGTACTACAAAAAATAAGCAACTGCTTAGGATAAAAAAGTAAATGTGCTGCTGTAAGCTTAACTTCATATCAAAACCTTAATTACCGCGATATATTGACTGCGCCTGGGTCAACCTTAAGTAGTGCTCTACTATCAATAAAATTGATTGCACTCGAGGTTACATTTACTGATGTCATTTGAGTCGCTACCGCCCAATTAGCTTGCGCATTAATATTGAGTATAAGCGACTGATTTAGTGATAACTTAAAAATATAGTCAGGCCATACCCAATCAATAAAGTCAGTCGAAACAGCTAATTCAGTAATCACTATACTTTTCGCCTGCTCTGGATATGAAGTAATATAATGAATTGCCTTCTGTAAACCTTGAATAACACATACGGCCTGCTCAACTAAGTTTTGCTCGGCTGTTTGAGAAATCAAGTTAAAACTCAGGGTACTTAAACTTTTGGTATCATGAATTTTTATTTTACTTTTAAGCGATTGCAACGTTTGAAATGCGAAGGGCTCCCAAGGTAATATGGCATCAACTTCATTGTGCCTAAAAGCTTCAATTAGGTGCTCAGGGGGATAATCTTGTAGTACAATATCTCCTAGACTCAAGCCTTCAATAGCAAGTAAGGTACTTAATATATATTCACTTGCTGTGCCCTTAGTCACTCCGATACGCTTACCTTTTAAGTCGATAAAAGCTCTGATATTATCTACTTTGCGAGTTATAATTTTTACGTCATTGTCTGATTGTACAAACATAGCGTGAGTCACAAATGGACGAGCCTTAAGGCTTTCAAATGCAATAACGGAATCAGAGCTAGTAGCAAAGTCTGCCTGGCCACTCATAACTTTCTCAAATGCTAGCTGTCCGCCTGCAACCGCAATATATTCAGGGGCAACACATGTATCGTCAAATGCATTAATAGCTTTAGCAACATAAAAAGGCGTTGATAATGGCGATTTTGATACAGCGATAACAACCGGATGTCTTTCTTGCTGAAAAAGCGGTACTACACCAAAATAGATAATACTCAATGCTGAAAATACAGCCGTGAATAACAACAATGTTACAAGTGAATTCTTCTTCAATGGCTTAACCTCAACCCCATAAATAACGTCATTTCTATTAACATTAAGTACTAACAATCTTGCCGCCTAACGACAGTGACTGCAGTAACACTGCCTATAAAGTAAAAAATAGCGAATACGTTTACTAAAAATTAATATTTGCCGTACTGGCTTTAATAATATCTATTTGCTCTTTCGCAATTTATAACCCATAAAATACAAATATTAGTGCTGCATAGTTGATATTTAGAGGGTATTTTCTGATTAGATTTAAGAGAGTCGTATACATCCATTTTGAGGTGTTCAAGACTCCTGTCTATCAACTTCACCACAACAAGCATAGTTAATCTCGTGCAGTTAATATCTGTTTGTTTTTTTTATTCATTGCTATAAAGAGTAGCACTAGTTTTCGAAGTTTTTTTTAAATATGAAATTAATTTATATTAAATTGATAATTCGACATTAACACCGTGTTCAACTTCGCTATTATATTTTAAAATTACTTTTGCTAAGGTGCCCGCCTTATCGAAGTGAGGACGACCTCACCACTCTAATTTTATCAGGGGACAACCTCAAACATACTTTGGAGTGCTGTTATGTCTTGGTTTTTCTTATTTATTGCAGGTATTTTGGAAGCTGGCTGGCTAGTTGGTATACAAAAGTCGGAATCTTTTACGCATATTCCTTATGTGATCGCAGCTATTGTATCTATGGGGCTTAGTTTAGTGCTTTTTTCGTTAGCACTTAAAGATATCCCAATAAGTCATGCCTATTTAGTTTGGCTAGCTGTTGGCGCTTCGGCAATTGCCGTTATAAATCAATTCTTTTTTGAACAGCCATTATCTATTCAGCAATTGTTATGTTTTGGTTTGATATTTATTGGTGTTGTTGGTTTAAAAATGTCTAATTAACCATTTAATTATAGTTATTGAAGAGGTTAATCTCGAAAAGTTAATCTTTTCAAAGCTTATTTAAAGGGCTTTAAGTTAAAGCAACTTTGACTCAAAAAATCCGACAGTTCTTGACCAAGCTAATTCTGCATTTTTCTTGTTGTATCGCCCAGTAGAGTCATTATGAAAACCATGTTGTGCATCTGTGTAGATATGCATAACATAATCAACATTATTTGCTTTTAAGTCGGCTTCGTACTCAGGCCAAGACGCATTAACACGTTTATCTAATTCACCTAATTGAATCATTAACGGCGCTTTAATATTTTTTCTTAAAGCTTTTTTGGCTGGCGTACCATAAAAAGGCACACCAGCATCAATGAGGTCACTATGTACAGCGGCTAAGTGGTTGGCCATGTAGCCACCAAAGCAAAAACCAACAACACCTAACTTACCATTTGAACCTTGATGAGATTTTATAAAGTGGGCAGCGGCAACAAAATCGTGTTCTATTTTTTCAGGATCTAGCGTTTTTTGCATTGCTCGACCCTCGTCATCATTGCCAGGATAGCCCCCTAATGGAAATAAAGCATCAGGCGCAAAAGCAATAAAACCCGATTTAGCTAGTCGGCGTGCTACATCTTTAACGTAAGGATTTAGCCCTCGATTTTCATGAACAACTAATATTACAGGAGCTTTCTTTGTCAGGTTACTAGGCACAACCAAGTAACCTTGACCTTCACCATAGCCTTGGGGAGAGGGGAAGCTCTGATAACTTGCTTTTATAGCTGAATCGTTAAATGGCACTTGCTCTGCTAATGCGTAGTTAGGTATTAATGTTGAAGTTAAAACAGACATTGAATAACCAAGTGCTACTAAGCCACTTAACTTTTTCATAAAGGTTCGACGATGAATACCACCATGTGCATATTCATCGTACCAATCAAACGCTTCATCTGGAATATTATTATTAGCCATGTTTATCCTATTATTAACTTACTAGTGTTCACTAAAGAAAAACTAATGTAAAAAAATTCATCACTGGAGATACATTAACATTAAAGATTTAACAGTACTTAACCTGGTGTTTTTTTATAAATGCAACAATATTGACTGTTGATCTTTTTGGGGCATTTTACTGAGCACTAACTTAAACGAATTATCGCTCATACGTTCTATTTCACCTTTTGGGATTGAGCCATCGAGTATTACCTTATTCCATTGGGTTTTATTCATGTGTGTCAATATACCCACAATAAATACAAGAAGAAGTCCCTCTGATCTATTCTAATGGGGCTAAACTCACTTGTTTGCTGCCAACAATAGAGCACTAAACAATTTATAAAGTACCTTCAGGCTCTTGGCTTAACAAGATTTTTTCCTTCATTTCACAGTTTTGATATGTAGTAAGAATTATCATGTAATCCTCTATTTTTTATACTCAAATATTTGAAATTTTTATTGCGGTGCGTGGCTATGAGTTTAATCGCGTGCTCTGCTATTGTGTTATTCCAGAGAATATTATTGTGATTGATAAACTCGAATAGTTCTTCCCAATACTTTAATATCCCATTCTGAAATTTGGCAGCCTCGGCATTGTCACAATCAGCATGATCAATAACACTCTTGCAATAGCTTATTTTTTTCTAATAGCATGTTAGCTTATATAAAACCGAATATTACAAGCGCTGAAGTGAACTAAAATGCTACCGTTGACACAGAAATACTACTTTTTCTTTGAACAAAAAATATAAATTATTTATCAATTTAGTTACCGCCCATATATTAGCTTGCTCATATAAATGTTCAGACAATTTTTGTCAGTATTTTTTACATGTTAATTTATCTCTAAAGCCTGAAAAACATAACCAACTGAATATAAATGATTTTTTCTCTTGGTATGAAGATAGCATGGCTATTAAAGTAACTTGTTCTCGCATTAGGTTGCCCATGGTATAAATAATTATAAATTTGGAGCACAATATGACAATAACAAAATCATACAGCTTACTTTTGGCAATATTAGCATTCAGCTTTTCGCTAAACACTTCAGCCACTATCATAGACTTTGAAGCCTTTAAAATTCGTAACAGCAACGGCACAATAACATCACCTTATGATGCTAACTTAGTAATTAATGAAAACATCGCAGGCGATGGTTTTTTTGCCGCAACACCTGATGGCGGTCAAAAAGTGGGCTATGGCACAAATGCATTTGACGGAATGCAAATAAATATGATTAATACCGTTAATTGGACAACAAGTCCCAGCGCTACGGGCAACCACCCTTATCTAAATATGTGGGTAACCGACGGCATAAATTATGCGGTCATTTCATCAGAAAACTCATATATGAACGAAGATTTCCAGACACGTGCACAATGGAAAGTTTTTGAGTTTGCTGGTTTAGCCTCTAACCTAGATTGGCTTTTTGACTCTGGCAGTGCCAGCAGAGTGAACCAATACTTATTAAAAGATGGTTTTAACGTCAACCTTGCTGACTTTTCCAATAACATTAAACTATACGCAGGACCTGTCGGCCCAACTCTTGGTGTTGGAACTGGAGCGCCACGTGGTGGTTTTGGTTTTAATGTTATTTTTGGTGATACCGCGGCTAATTTTACAGGAACCAATGGTTATGCTATTTCAAACTTAACCGTTACGGTAGCACAAGAACTTTATCAAGCTGGCAATGTCGCTGCCGTACCTGAGCCTAAAACATTAGCTATTTTTGCTTTAGGTATTATGGGCTTTGAAGCACGAAGACATAGAAAATTGTAAATGAAAAAAATTAGCTGAAATTAAAAAAAGCACCATAGATTGGTAATGCCGTTCACTTAAGGTGAGCGTTATTACCCTGGAGAATTTGCACCAAAAAGATTTCCCGATAAAGTACCCAGATATAAATACCGATGCAGCGATGAAAATATTACATGGTTTTTATCAAGGCAAAACCCTGCTGGCATTAGATGTAACACACAGAGCATGGACACTGGTAGGCAAAGGAATACTGGTTGCCCCCCTACAATTTCCTATCATAAAGCAGCTTGCACATGGTTGTTATTTATTACTAGCAAAATACCGACAGCCAATTTCTCATTACTTATTCAATCGATTCGGTATTGGCATAAATTCATGTAAAGCTGGAAGTTGTTATGTTCAGCAAAAAAAGACTGATGAAGAGCGTTAATAATAACGTTAGAAGCCTTATTTAATCCGATCAGGCGCTCTGGGACGCTTAGCAAGCTTGTGATTATAGTTGCTACTAAAAGCAATGCACCTTTGGTTTAATTCATATATCAAAAAATCCTTTATTTAAAAATAAGATAATAAATTTACGGCTCACATGTTGCTTAGAGTCTACAACAGGTAATTTTATTGACGCTGTTATTAAAGTGGAAATCATTTAAAGGATAAATATTGTGGATGAAACAACCCTTAATGTAAAAGCAATGTATGAAGAATACCCATACCCAACCGGTGGCATTATGATGAGATCGGGGTGCGATGTTAATTTACTATTAAGTCACGTAGAAATATCACGAAAAACTTCAGGGCCAATGTATGCTTTAGATGCAGGTTGTGGACGTGGAGTTGGTGTAATTGGTGCTGCAATGCTGCAACCAAATATTCAATTCATTGGCGCTGATATGAATACCACAGCACTAAAAGATGCTAAAAAAACGGCTGAAGAAAGAAATATTAACAATGTTAAGTTTGTTGAAGCTAACTTGATGACACTTGAGGGGATCGAAGTTCCGCCCGGAGGCTTTGATGTTATTTATTCTTCAGGAGTGCTCCATCACCTTTCGGACCCGTTGGTAGGGTTAAAAAATTTAGAGAAAATTCTAGCGCCACATGGCGTTATATCCCTCATGCTATACGGAAGTTATGGCCGCCAAGCCCTATACCGGTTTATAGAGGGCATTGATATATTAATGCCAGACGAAAAAACAATCAAAGAACGTTTACCCTACACAAGGCTAATGTCACAAGCTGCCGGGCAGTCACTGTTCAAAAACAATTACTGGCAAGATACCGATAAAGTAAATGACGTAGAATTTGTTGATCGCTGTTTAAATGTCAACGAAGTCAGTTACGATATTGATTCCTTGTGGGAGTTAATCGACAAAGCGGATATGCATTTTATTCGATGGGATAATATTGCCGAGTGGTCAATTGAACATTTATTTACGGCTCCACATTTACTAAATAAATTACGCCAATTAACGCCAAAAGATCAATTCAAGATTATTGAAAGAATGTTTGAGCGTCCGCGTCTAGAGCTTCTGATAAGTAAAAAAGACAATCCTCGACGTCTACCTGTTCCGATTAATATGATACATAAACTTAATTTTTCTGTTACTCCTGAGGTTTCCTTTTCAGTAGAAAAAAGAAATCTAAATGGTTTTCAACGTATTGAATCTATAAGCTACAAATTAAAAGCAAATGAATCATTGCGAATTACCGACAACGCTGTCGCAAAAGCAGCTTTGCTACTCGTGGATCAAGATAGGTTATTTACAGGTCAAGAGCTTATTTTTGCTCTCAAAGATAATGGTTTATCACAAACAGACGCTATCAACGCGTTAATAAAGTTATTGCAGTTAGAAATTATTTATTGCCCACATTGACAATCAATAACTCTAGATCTTTATAAAAATAGCAGGATTAAAGATGTAGCAAAATTGACTCTTGTTCTTTCTTCGGCAGTTTACTCACCACCAATAGGTAAGAATTATCAATCATGCGCTCAATTTCACCTTGTGGAATTGAGCCATCTAAAATTACCGTATTCCACTGTGATTTATTCATATGATAGCCAGGTATAATGGCTGGAAAAATATCTCGCAGTATTACAGCCTCATCGCGGTCACATTTTAAGTTAATACAATAGTGCCCTGCCATTTTGCCGTTAGTACCTTTTTCATTACCCTTACCTAAAGATAAAGTCGCGAACATTTTATTTTTCACTTTAAAAACACTAACATCAGGGCCAAAAGGGTGATAGATACAAGCTTCAATTTTATCGAGTAAGTAACGCTTAACTTGCGTATTATCCATAGTGTAAACACCCTTTTCTTATGTTATTAAAAACCAGACAACTATAAACTTATCAGTAACTTAATAAATAACCTTAACACAAAAACACTTAATAAGTTGCATTAGCGGTAAGTGACTAGTGTAGGAATTGTTAATATTTTACTACCTGCACGCTTTAATCCGTAATAGATAGTAAAAAATACCGCAAAAACTAAACTTAGGCTGAGCAATGAATCAAGCGGTTGTGATGAAAATACCGCTATTTGGTAACATGCGGCTGCCGCTAAGTAAGCTAAAGTAAAGCTCCACAAAGCTGCAAAAATAGCCCAACGTGTGCCTACTTCATTTTTAATTGCCCCCATTGCTGCTGCACATGGCGTATAAAGTAAAATGAATAATAAGTAACAAAATGCACCTATTTTCCCGGCAAAGGCCGCTTGCATAATTGTAATCGTACTTTCAGCAACACCTTGTTCTTGTGCTGCAATTTCGACGCTAGAGACATCACCAATATCAGTACCTAATGGATCGTCAGCTTCGATACCATGTAAATTATCACTAATACTTGCCAATGCTTGTTGCCATAAATCTTGCATTGAGTCTGGCTCTGTTGGCTCTTCTGACGCCGGCGAATACAAACTATTAAACGTAGCAACCAAGGCTTCTTTAGCAAATAATCCGGTTATGATACCCACACTCGCTTGCCAATTATCTTCTTTGACTCCCATAGGTGCGAGTAATGGCGTAACCACTTGGGCGCTCTTGCTCAGTAAAGAGTCTTGGCTATCGTGATGACCAAATTCACCATCAGTACCCAAAGAGTTAAAGAAGTTTAGAATACACACTACAACAACGATGGTTTTACCGGCCCCAAGAACAAATGAACGAGTACGTTGCCATACGCGCTTAAATAAATAGGCTGGTTTCGGCCATTCATATAAAGGCAATTCCATAATATTAATAGAGTTTTTACCCATTAATATGGTTTTCTTAAGTAGTAAACCGGTAAATAATGCTGCCGCAATACCAATAAGGTACAACAAGAAAACCAAGTTCTGCCCTGACTCGGGGAAAAACGCCGCTGCAAATAAAGCATAAACCGGTAAGCGTGCTCCACATGACATAAACGGCGACATCATCACCGTCGTAATACGTTCACGTTCATTATCCAAAATTCGTGCAGACATAACCGCTGGAACTGTGCAACCAAAGCCAACTATCAAGGGAACAAAAGCTTTGCCCGGCAAGCCGATTTTTTGCATTGCCGTATCAACAACAAATGCTGCTCTAGCTAAGTAACCACTGCTTTCCAACAATGACAAACCAATAAAAAGGCAGGCAATTACAGGAATGAATGTCGCAACCGTTTGAATACCTAAACCAATACCACTTAAGATGGTGGTAAGCCAAGCAGGTAAGTTAAAACTGCTTAAAAAATGTAACGGATAGTCAACAAATATTGCCCCAGCTAAAATATCGAAAAAGTCGATAAACGCACTACCAATATTAATTGCGAACATAAATAGCAAATACATCATCACTAAAAAGATCGGTACACCCAGCACAGGGTGTAGCATCCAGTGATCTAATTTATCACTAAACCTGCTGTTAGTTGTTGGTTCAGTAATAACTTCAGCCAATAATTGATGAATAAAGTCATACCTTGCCTGCATCACAGCCATAGCTTTTTTGTCGCCTGATTGACACGACTCACTTTTACCGCAAGCTTGGCGCTCTAATGCTAAAGGCATACCTTCATAGCCAGTAAGTTCAACAGGTAAGGTTAATAAGTGTTGCTTAGCGCTGGGCTTAGGTAGGTTTTTTAACGCCGCCTTAATTGCCTTACCTGCATTTTTACCAATACTGTTTTCAGCAACAACAGGGCAGCCTAATTTGTCCGACAATTTTTTTAAGTCGATGTTTGATGCTTCTTTACGGTCAACCTTATTAAGCACAACAATCATAGGTATACCAAGCTCAAGTAATTGAGTGGTTAAATATAATTGTCGTTTCAGTTGTGTGGCATCAATAACGTTAATTAAACAATCAATGCTATTTTCACGAAGGAAATCTTGGCTAATAGAAAGGTCTTTACTTTGCTGATTACGCTGAGCTAAAGAGCTAATACCAGGCAAGTCGCAGAGTAATGTCAGTTTACCGTTTAGCTGACATTGTTGTTTTTTTGCTGCAACCGTCACACCGGTCCAGTTGCCAGTTTTTTGTTTCGCCCCTGCTAAGGCATTAAATAGCGTGCTTTTTCCTGCATTAGCAAAGCCAACTAGAGCAAAGTTTTGTTCGATCATTCGGTTAATAACTCAATTTTAATTTGCTTGGCAATTGCCACCGGCAAACACATTTTTGTACCATGTAAGTGGAAAGCAAGCGGGCCGTTGAATGGCGCTTTATGCGCCAGAGATATTTCGCTTTTCAATGCGAAGCCTTGCTCGATAAGTTGGGCGCTTAAATCAAAATTTGTTGGTAAATAGCTAATACGTGCCGACTGATTAACGGCTAATTCTGATAAAGTCATAACAAGACCCCTAAACGATAATAATTATCATTTGATGATACTAGAATCCACCACATGCAACAACATAATAAATCATCATTTCGATGCTATTTTGATCTAACTCAGTGTTAGAGCTTATTAGGCCTTAAAATACTGCTGAATTCTTTGAACGATCTCACTTTTGTATACTCAGATTATTTTCAGTCATTCAGGCATAGTAAAATACTTTCTAGGTCAAATCGGTTATAGCAAGCAGGTAATATCAGCAGTATGTGGTAGATAAAGTCGGCTTATTGACGGATAAAGGATGACAAATTAGATTACACTGGCACAATAGCTAAGTAATAATAAAAAAGGATATGCAATGAGAGTTATTTTTGCTCTGCTACTTATAGGCTTTAGCACGTTAAGTTACGCAGTTGAGCAGGCCGAAGAAATTTTTAAACAACTGGCCCCTTCACTTTATCAAATTCGTTTAATCGACAAAGCTAGCGGTGAGAAATCATCGATTGGTTCGGGCTTTCAAATTAGCAGTGACGGCCTTATCGCCACTAATTATCATGTTATTTCCGGTTATGCTCGCCACCCACATAAATACACTATCGAATACATAGATAACCAAGGCAATAAAGCTCAGCTAGAGCTTAAAAGTGTTGATGTTATTAATGATTTAGCGATTGTACAACGCCAAGTAACTAACATAATGCCTTATTTTGAGATTGCCCAACAAGCGCCAACAAAAGGTGAAGAGCTATACTCGTTAGGTAACCCACATGATTTAGGTATGATTGTAGTACCCGGTACATACAATGGCTTGAAAAATGAATCCTTTAATGACCGCATCCACTTTACTGGCTCAGTAAACTCAGGCATGAGTGGTGGCCCAGTAGTTAACAAAAATACCGAAGTAGTCGGAATTAACGTTGCAACCTCAGGCAATCAAATTGGCTTTTTAGTACCTCATGACAAGCTACTCACCCTCTATCTAAACTACAAAACTAGCCCGCCAGAAAGTATTGAACAACAAATGGCTGCGCAACTGATGCAAAACCAAAGCAAGTTGATCAGCACCATCATGAACAGTGACTGGCAACTAAAGCAATTGGGTAGAGGTTTAATTCCAACTATTGATGTACCATTTGTGCGTTGTTGGGGGGAGTCAAACTCAGATAAAGCTGACGCTCAAATTATGGCAGCCGTTGCCAATTGTGACTTAGACGAAAATACCTATATTTCTTCAGACTTTTTTACCGGTTCACTCGAAATGGAATATCGTTACATGGAATCAAGTAAAATTGGCAGCACTAAGTTTTACCATATTTTTCAACGCCAGCTAGACCGTGTATCACCGGGTAACCAAGCGGGCAAAGATGATGTTACTGAATATCAATGCCATCATGACATTGTTCTGCCAGATACCAGTAATATCAGAAATAAAGCAGCATTTTGTACTCGTGCTTATAAAGACTTTCCTGACCTCTACGATGTACTGTACATCGCAATATCGGTTGATCATGAACAATATGCATTACTGAGCCATTTTACTATTTCGGGTGTAGCACAAGAAACCTCATTGGCTTTTCTGGCTAAATTTATGGAGTCGGTTTCATGGAAATAATTATTGAAGAAATCAGCCATGGCCACAAACTATTAGGCCGCCACAAGTTTGCCGCAGACAGCATTAGCATTGGCCGAGGTTACGACAACGACATAATTATTAGTGATCCTCATGTTTGTGCTGACCACTTACACTTGCAATTTAACGGCGAGCACTGGTTTGTTAGTGATCAAGGCTCAATTAATGGCAGCTACCTTGAGCACAGCAAAGAAAACATTATTCAGCATCAAGTAAAGTCTGGCGATATTATTACCATAGGTAAAAGCCAAGTTCGCCTTGTTTTTCCAAGCCACCCGGTTGACGAAAGTATTGCTATCAGCCCATTTGAAAGCTTAATAAATTTAGCTCGCCACCCATTAGCACTGGCATTGAACATAAGTTTATTTGCCTTTATTGCCGGTTGGATTATTGATTTAGGTAATGTCAACGAAGTCACACTAACTCAAATGATAGTGCCAACTATCGGCTTAACATTTGCTTTTGCTTTATGGCCTGCTGGCTTAGCGTTGGTTTCACATTTAACCAAGCATGACGCACGTTTCTGGACCCAAGTGGGCATTAGCTTTATATTTTTTAACTTAATGTGGTTCAGCGATATTTTTGAAAACATTGTGCACTTTAACACCTCAAGCAACTTTTCAATGGTATGGATCATTGCCATCATTCCTTTATTGTTGGCATTTTGCTTGTTTTGGCTCAACTGCTATGTTGGTTTTCATATGACCTTACGTCGCAGAAATCTCGTATCATTGTGTTTAGTATTGCTATTATTTGGCGGCAGCTTGATCATACAGATGAGTAAACAACCAGACTTTAACCCTCGCCCACAATTTAATACAAAAATAATGTCGCCAGCCTTTTTGTTTGCACCTAGCAGCAATGTTGAACGCTTTGTTAGCGATAGTGCTAAATTATTTGACAAAGTAACAAAGCAAGCTGAAGAAGATAGCAAAGAATAACCCAAGCGGACCAACCATTAGACACAAAAAAGCCTGAATTAATTCAGGCTTTTTTTCTACTTACTGCCCCATCAAGCTGTGCTTAAATCACAACACTCAAAGTTTAAGGCTTAGCAATAAAACCTACTGCTTGGTATACCTCAGCAAGTAACTTACTTGCGCGAGCAGAAGCTTTTTCAGCACCTTTGCGCATGACTTCGTCTAAGTATGCTTGGTCATTACGATACTGGTGAAAACGCTCTTGAATTGGTGCAAGTAAAGCTACAACAGCTTCAGCAACATCACCTTTCAAGTGACCATACATTTTATCTTCGTATTCAGGTACAAGCTCTTCAACCGTTTTACCCGTAGTGCACGATAATAATGATAATAAATTAGACACACCTGGTTTTTCAGCAATATCAAAATAGATATTCGCTTGCTCGTCAGAGTCAGTTACCGCACGTTTAATTTTCTTGGTAATTTTCTTGGTGTCTTCTAACAAGCCAATAAAGTTGCCTGGGTTAGTGTCAGACTTAGACATTTTCTTTGTTGGCTCTAATAAGCTCATTACACGGGCACCAAATTCTGGAATATAAGGCTCTGGTACTTTAAAGGTTTCACCGTGTAGGTTATTAAAACGCGTTGCAATATCACGTGCCAATTCTAAATGTTGTTTTTGATCATCGCCAACAGGCACCTGGTTAGCGCCGTATAATAAAATATCAGCCGCCATTAATACTGGGTAAGTAAACAAGCCAGAGTTCATGTTAGCTTCAGATTTTGACGACTTATCTTTATATTGCGTCATTCTGTTAAGCTCACCCATTTGGGTGTAACAATTTAACACCCAGCTTAATTGCGCGTGCTCAGGAACATGCGACTGGATAAAAATAGTGCTTTTTTCAGGATCAACACCACAGGCTAAATACAAAGCTAAACCATCTAAAGTTGCTTTACGTAAGGCTTCTGGATCAGGACGAACTGTAATCGCATGTTGATTAACTAACATGTAATAACACTCGTGACTGTCTTGCATGCTTACCCATTGCTTTAACGCACCAAGGTAATTACCAATAGTTAACTCACCTGATGGCTGGCAGCCACTTAATACAATAGGTTTACTCATTTTTTATCCTTTAATTCTTTGAATTATTTAATCTATTACTTAACAGCGCTATTAGCTGTTTATTATTTTACAGTCGCTAATTCAGCACGCATTTCATCAATAGCGATTTTATAGTCAGGCTTTGAAAAAATAGCTGAGCCGGCAACAAACATATCTGCACCCGCTTTTGCAATATCTGCGATATTGTCAGCCTTAACACCACCATCAACTTGTAAGCGAATGTCATAACCACTAGCATCAATTTTTTCACGCACTAAACGCAGCTTGTCTAAAGTAGTGGGAATAAAAGACTGCCCACCAAAGCCAGGATTAACCGACATAAGTAAAATTACGTCAAGTTTATCCATCACAAAATCTAACACGTGCAACGGTGTTGCTGGGTTTAATACTAAACCGGCCTTGCAACCATTATCTTTAATTAACTGCAAGGTTCTGTCGATATGATCACTCGCTTCAGGGTGAAAAGTAATTATATCAGCACCTGCTTTAGCAAAATCTGGAATAAGGCTATCAACAGGTTTAACCATTAAATGCACATCAATAGGTGCTGTTATACCGTAGTCTCGAAGTGATTTACATATCATCGAGCCAAAAGTAAGGTTAGGTACAAAATGGTTATCCATAACATCAAAATGAACAACATCAGCGCCAGCGCTAAGAACGTTTGCTACATCTTCGCCCAAACGCGCAAAGTCAGCAGATAAAATTGATGGAGCAATTAAAAAATCAGACATAGTGAGAACCTTGACAAAATTTGCGCTACTTTAACTTAATTACACGAATTTTGCGACTGAGATCAGCGACAAAAATAGAGATTAAAAGTAATAAAATTAGCCATTCTGCTAAATCAGTGGATCTTCACAACTGATGAAAATGCTTAAATCATACTTCTTAGGCTTTAGGTGGATTACGATGGCACTCACTCCAAACGAAGTTTCTCAACATTTACACGAGAATTAAAAAAGCAAAATTACGAAGAATTACGAGGACACTCATTCCAAACGAGGTTAGTTCAATTTGAGATAGGTTTGGATGGGTGTCCTTTTAATTTTTGTTTTAATTTTTGACATCAAGGAAGCGTCCATATATGTCCTTTTAATTTTTTATTTTTAATTCTACATAGCAACATTTGCACTTTTTTTTGTACACAAAACGTTATTTTTGCACCAACACAGTACAAGCACAGTTTAAAAAAACTGATATAAAACATAAAAAATCACCCTAAACCAATGATATTAAACCACTTTAAAATTTAAATTCGACTCAGGCATTGTCTTTGCAATGTTATTAGCAATTATAAAAACTTAGTGGACTCAAGATGAAAAAATCAATTATATCTCTATCTCTCACAATGATATTAATGACTTCAGCGTTAACAGCAACCTCAGCACACGCGGTTGAAGGTTTATCTGCCAATGCGGCAGCATCAAACAATTATTTGTGGCGTGGTGTTACTCAAACTACCAATTCAGCCGCGGTATCTGGTGGAATTGATTATGAGAATGCTGCGGGTTTTTCAGTAGGTACATGGGCATCGAATGCCGACTGGGCTGAAAACATGACCTATGAACTTGATGTTTATGCCGCCTATGCAAACGAGTTAGATAACGGTATAGGTTACAGCGTAGGTTATATTTATTACGCTTATGATAACGATGCTGATGCTGACTTTAGTGAAATCAACTTTTCACTGTCATACGATGCTTATTCAATCACCTACAACACATTAGTGGATTCAGATGGCGGCGGTGATTTTGGTGATGATACCTATATATCGGCCGATGCAGCTTTTGAAGTATCTGAAGGTTTAGAACTAGCACTACATATTGGTAGCTACGACTTTGACGCCGGCGGTGATTATATCGATTACGGTGTAAGTTTGAGTAAAAATGGTTTTACCTTTGCCGTATCAGATACGGACATTGATGGCGCTGACGGTGATTTAAACTTTGTGATCAGCTATAGCGTTGATTTTGATTTATAAAAACTATCTGATCATACTTAAATAACTTAGAGCATTTGGCGCATTAATGCAGTCGCGCCAAAGCCTAATTTATCTATCAGATTGAGCTTTATAAACTAATTTATCCCTTTAAGTTTTACCTGTTGCTTACGATGATTCAGTTGCTGACAAATAGTGACCAAATCAGCATGAATACCACCAGCGGTAACATCACGCCCTGCTCCTGGCCCGCGAATAATTAACGGGTTCGCTTGATACCACTCACTTTTAATTTGAAAAACATTATCACACGGTGTTAGCTGTGCAAAAGCGTCATCATTAGTAAGTACTTCCAAACTAACTTTCGCACTAATATTATCATTTTCATTAGTAAAGCGTGCAACATAACGTATTACACAGTTTTGTACTTTGGCTTGATTTAAGCGCTGTAAAAATAGCTCATCAAGTTCATTAGTTCGTTGTAAAAACTCAGCAAGTGGAATATCGCGTAGCGCTTCGGGTACTAAACTCTGACAATCTATATCGGCTAACGATAATTCAAAGCCAGCCATTCTCGCCAAAATAAGTAACTTTCGTTGTACATCTCTGCCTGATAAGTCTTCACGCGGATCAGGCTCGGTCAAACCTTGGCTTAGGGCATCAGATAAAAGCACTGAGAACGGCTTCTCACCATCATAATATTGAAATAACCAAGACAAGGTGCCAGAAAATATTCCTGATATTTCGGTAATAACATCACCGCTATTGATCAACTCCACAATCGTTGCATTGATCGGTAAACCGGCCCCAACTGTGGTATTACCAAGCCATAAGCTATGATGTTGCTTAGCGGTATTAAGCAATTGTTGATAGTGCTCTGTAGGTGATGACGCAGCCCATTTATTTGCGCCAATAACATGAATGCCTTGGCTAAAAAACTGTTGATACAACTGGCTAAAATCTTCACTGGGTGTGATATCAACGACAATTAATTCATCATAAGGATGATTATTTAACCATTCAACTAGCTCGGCACTTTCATAAGCTTTTGCTTGTTGTTGATAATGATTAATTGCATGATTAACATCAATACCATCGGTATTAATTAATGCTTTACTCGCGCCCACTAATGCCACTAAATGCACGTTTTCTAAGGCAGATAATCGCGCAAGCTGTTTAGGCAGCATTTCTAAAAACCGTTGGCCTATATTGCCAATGCCGGCAACTACTAGCCCAATATTGCGAGCATCTTTAGTCATATCTGCATGAATATTGTTAAGCCATTCGCTGGTACAAGGCTCTGGTAATACGGCAATATAACTATGCTTGTTTTCTGCCTGCACAAAATGCAAATTGCGCTGATATCGTAATGCCCTTTTGAACCTGGCACGCATATCTCCCTGCTTTGCCACCTGATAACCAACCACGGCAATAATAGCAACGGGCGTAAATGACACTTGATTACCATGACTCGCCAACCATTGGCTAAGCGATTTTTGCTGCGCCTGCGTGATCACTAAATAGCCTTCGGTTAAGTTATAACAAACCGGCGAAAACTCTTCAGCCGCCTTTTGACCTGACAGCCCTTGCAAGCTGACTGAGTGCGCGAGAATCAAATCATTTAAATGGGTAACGGACAATTCTTGTTTCGCTATTTGACCAAACTTGCCTATTTCAGTACCGCTAACCTCTGGGGCAAAACTACTCGCAACATGCAGGTGACTATTATGTTGTGTTAATGGCTGTAAAGTTTTTGCATGCAATACCGGATTACCCAAACGGCCAAGTTCGTTAGCCACTGCATTCGGTAAACGGTGTAGTTTTCTGGCTTGTGGTACAACTCGAGGATCAGCACTATAAATACCGTCAACATCCGTCCAAAGCGTAACATTGCGAGCCCCCAGCAATGCTGACATGATAGTCGCTGAATAATCACTACCATTACGTCCCAAGGTACAAGTATTTTGTTGCAGATCACGCGCAATATAACCGGTAACTACCACTAATTTCCCTGGCTGTTGATAAGCCAAAAATTGCTTTTTGCTTTGGTTATAATCAATAGCGCAACTTTTTTCATCTGCCAATAACAAAAAGTCTCTAGCGTCTACCGTGTAACTTGGGCAAACCCGTTCACTTAATACTGCCGCTAATAAACGCGCTGACCAAACTTCACCAAAGGCTAGTAAGTCATTTTGGAAAGCTTTCGGGCAAGTTACTAATTGCTCTGTTATCAAAGCAACATCAGCTGATAACATTGAGGTTAGCTTTACTGCACTACCAACATTGAGCAATGAACTGATTAAGTTAGCTTGCAAGATTTGCAATTCTGTTAAGGCGGTATCTAATGATTGGCGAAATGATTTTACTAGCTCGATATCATAGCCTTGTATTGGGTTTTCCTGCTGCTCATTAACTGATTCAACAAACTCAACCGCCAACTGATATAAATTAAAAAGCGCATCCGTTGTGTCACCATTAGCTGAAACAACAACAATGTCGTTTAGCTGGCAATGCTGACTGATAATTTCAATAACTCTTTCAATACAAGCGGTTGTAGCTAAACTACTGCCACCAAATTTATGCACGTTACTGGCAGTTTTTGCTAACTGATTTTTTGACGGCGTAAGCTTGACCGCTACATTTGACTCTATCATTTCATTACCAAAGGACAATGAGCTTTTCAGCTCTATTAACAACTTGTATGTTCATTTAAAATGCACAAACACATAACTTAAGCTACTGCTGACTGGCATCTAATGCTTGACTAAGGTCAGCCAAAATATCTGCAATGTCTTCAATACCAACAGAAAGACGCACTAACGATGCTGAAATACCGGCAACGAGTTGTGCTTCAACGGCCATACCGGCGTGCGTCATGGTTGATGGGTGACTGATTAAACTCTCGACACCACCTAAAGATTGCGCCAAGGTGAATAATTGCAAGCGTGCAAACAGAGTTTTAACCGCTGCAACTCCACCTTTGATTTCGAAACTCATCATGACACCAAAATCATTTTGTTGCTGCTTCGCCAATTCATGCTGAGGGTGATCCGCTAAACCTGGAAAATACACCTGAGCAACGGCATCATGCTGAACAAGAAATTGCGCTACAGCATTGGCATTTATTTGATGCTGTTTCATCCGTATTGGTAAAGTTTTTAAACCTCTTAACGCTAAGTAGCTGTCAAAAGCTGAGCCAGTAATACCAATACAATTTGCCCACCAAGCAAGCTCTTCTCCCAGTGCCTGCTCTTTAGTTACCACAACTCCGCCAACTACATCACTATGACCATTGATGTATTTCGTTGTTGAATGAAAAACAATATCAGCCCCTAGCAACAAAGGTTGCTGTAATACCGGCGACAAAAAGGTGTTATCGACTGCGACTAATGCCCCTGCTTGATGAGCTTGTGCTGTGATAGTGGCTATATCAACTAAGCGTAATAAGGGGTTGCTTGGCGTTTCAATTAGCACCAGTTTAGGCTTAGTCGATAGCGCCTGGGCTAAAGCGGTTTGATCATTTTGATCAACCACCACTAAGTTGAATTGTCCACGTTTAGCTAAATGGGTAAATAAGCGAAAACTACCACCGTAACAATCATGTGGAATTACCACCGTATCTTCAACCGATAGCAATTGGCAAATAAGGTGTACGGCTGACATTCCGGTACTGGTAACAATACCAACAGCACCTTGCTCTAAATCAGCAATAGCTTGAGCAAACGTTGCACGTGTTGGATTGCCTGTTCGTGAATAATCAAACTGGCGCTTTTCATTAAACCCTTTCAGGGCATAGGTACTTGAGAGGTGAATAGCAGGGATCACACCGCCGTGCTGTTGGTCACTATTAAGACCTGCCCTAACGGCGATGGTGGCAATTTTTTTCTCGCTCATGTCTGCTCCAGGATAGACGCTTTTCTATTTAGATGTTTGGACGTCTACAAATCTAAACGGTTTGTGGCGCGCGGTCAAGAACTTTAGACATCTAAACTTCTACACATTCGTTATTGACTACCGCCCCACAACCAGTAAAATCAGCAGCTAAGAATAAACTTATCACCAACAAATCTAACTAAAAGATTTTGCGCCTGTAGGTTTATCGCAATTAATTAAGCATAGAGGAATATTCATGGCAGAGTGGAATGGCGAATATATTAACCCATACGCCGAACACGGGAAGAAAAGTGAACAAGTAAAAAAGATCACCGTGTCTATCCCTTTACGTGTGTTAAAAGTATTAACTGATGAAAGAACACGTCGTCAGGTAAATAATCTACGTCATGCAACTAACAGCGAACTATTATGTGAAGCATTTTTACATGCTTTTACTGGCCAACCTTTGCCAGATGATGGTGACTTAGCAAAAGACAACACACAAAAACTACCCGCAAGTGTGCGCAGAGCGTTAGAAGCACAAGGTATTACTGACTTTAGTGAATACGAAGCGGAAATTGAAGATTAAAATAATAAAGCCTAGCGCTTTATAAATAACAAAAGGCGCTTAAAGCGCCTTTTTTATTGCCTTGCAAAATGATGCTTAGCACGTCATATGAAATTTCAAGCTGTTTTAATGCGCTAAAATAAAATATCAAGTAAAGTGTTTTTAGTTTTATTGTGCTGGCGCACTTAAATCAGTAATCATGGTATAGCCTTCAGCTTGGTAATCATTGACACATTTTTGAAAACGATTTTCAATTTTAATTTCATCAAAAAAGCCCCAAGCATAAGCATCACATTTTACTTTAATTTTTTTATCGTTCTGTAACACTGCGACTTTTTTTAATTCAGCAAAGCCAAATTTATAAGCAATTTCAGAAAATTGCGTGTAAACAATAAAACCAAATGCCAACAAAACTAAAAACGAAATTACATTTCTCATTATAAATCCTTATTATTTATTAAACATCAAGCTATAAGCAATTAACAAACCAAAATAAAACCCTTTAATTTCAGTTAACTATAAAAACAATATTAATTGAGAAATGATAATTTAGCTATATTTTGGTAATTTAAACCAACAACTTAAACTTATTTGTGTCAGCTAAGTTACCAAAGAATAAAAGCGTAACAAATTAACCACTACCAGCTGGCATTATGTAACTGCAGTAAATCCCATTGCGTGCCATATAAGTCTTTAAATACTACCACTGTGCCGTATTCTTCTTCGCGCGGCTCTTCGGTAAATTCAACACCTTGCGCTTTCATTTCTTGGTAGTCACGCCAAAAGTCATTGGTTTGTAAAAATAGAAATACTCGCCCACCCGCTTGATTTCCCACTGATTGACTTTGCTGCGCATTGCTCGCCTTAGCTAATAATATATTTGTGCCATTACCGTTTGGTGGTGATATTTGTACCCAACGTTTTCCGCCACCTAACTCAGTGTCTTCAATAAGCTGAAATTTCAATTTTTTGGTATAAAAAGCAATGGCATCATCGTAGTCTTCAACCTGCGTATTCTCATGACTTTGATCACCGATTCTCATCAGCTTTGATCACTTGATTTATCATTTTGTAGAGCCATTCTTAAACTAACTTAACTGATCATCATCAGTCAATTTATTTAACTGTTTTCGT
>UEXM01000156.1_pt1 | contig 75082 bp, 84 predicted proteins | sample 1796661 | NCBI WGS metagenome assembly UEXM01 (sample SAMEA4772469, study PRJEB27181) | metagenome | reverse complement strand
TTTAGAAATAACTTCGTTAAAACACAAAAAACACGAAAAAACGGCAGATACAAAAAACGCTATACTGCGAGCCTGAAAAAAAGGACTAAAAACGACCTAAAAAAAATACAATAAAAGAACGGGAGTTTTGTTTTCATCCCTTATAATGATTCCTATTAAATCAATTTTTTACTACCAAATAACCTAACAAAAAATGTGGTAATTTCCCTACTAATCGAGAGGAACATTTAACATACAGAATATAAATTGCTTATCATGGAGGAAAATCAAAGTGATGATTGGGGTATGCAAGTAGGCACACCCGACTTAGAAGAAGTTTTTAGTGACTCATTTTCAATATCAGGTGTTGAAGAACTTAGCAATAAAGAACACATCTGTTTAGGAACAAAAATTAAATTACCATTGGAGATTCTTTATCAAGTAATGTTCATTAGTGGTAAAAGAGGCTCAGGTAAATCTTATACTGCCGCAGTCTTGATGGAGGAGTTTGAAAGACTTGGATTACAATTTGTTTGCTTTGATGCTCTTGATGCACATGGATATTTGAATCAATTAGATGGGATTGAAAGAATTGAACCTCAGCCGGGTGATGGAATTAACATGAAAAAGTTGGTTTCAAAACTCAAAGTTTCTCCAAAATCACTCATTATTAACTTATCTCAATTACCACTTGATAATCAACAACAATTAGTATCGGATTATTGTGAAGCCATCCTCGATACAGATATTGGAGGTAAAGGGCTGATGACATTATTTGAAGAATGTCAAGATTTCGTTCCTCAAATTGGCCGACCAAGTTCTTATGCTTCTATTGTCAGACTTTGTAAATTAGGGAGAGCATCAGGATATGGGGTTTCACTCATTAGCCAAAGACCTGCCGCAGTAAGCAAAGAAGCACTATCTCAAGCATCAGTTTATTGTTGTCATAACATCATCAATACAAAAGACTTAGATGCTTTGAAAGACCAATTATCATTTGGGAGTGATAAGGAAAGTATCAAAAAGATTCTTCAAGGGATTACCTATTCTAAAGCAGGTGAAGCAGTCATGTATTCCCCTGAGTTTTTCAGGGATGATGGATATATTGTTGTAGGGAAAATTGATACTCCAAGAAGAACAGAACACAAGGGTTCAAATATTGAAGTTAAAACAAAGTTTTCAACAGAAAGTCCAAACACTTTCTATGACTCCAACTTTAACAAAGACGAATATGGATTTACTGCAAATCAACTTGACACAGTTATGGACTATCCTCTAAGTTCAAAAAATAGTTATGATAACTCGGAATCTCCTTTGACTTCTTTCAAATATGAGCCTGAAACCTATGATTTTTTACCCTCTAATGATATTGTAAAAATGACTGAATCAATTGTTGATAAAACTCCTTCGGCTAATCAAGGTGTGAAAACTATTGCCGCTATGGGTCTGTTATCCATTGGTTTTTATACCGTTTTGAGGTCAGTAGGAAAAAGGAACTAATCGGTATGCTTAAGTATCAGAAGCAAAAATAATAATGTAAAGGTGATGAAAAGAATGTTTAATCCTGTCAGACAAATCGGAAATACGGTGTTGCCTAAGTTGCCGCCACAACCAAATATGCCTAAGTTCCCTGAGTTTAATCTTGCCGCAGATACTTTACCTGCATATAACGCTACATTGAACTCCATCGTTCCAACAGGGCCAAGACCAAGCGGAGATTTCATGCCTAATATTCCTGTTTTGAGAATCCCTGAATCAAACATCGGTGCTGAGAATCATTTGCCTACACTACAATTTAACAGGTCAGTTCACCAAAACTTCGGTGGCGACCCAAGATTTGAAGCACAACAGATGGCTCACAGACCAACCAATCCAAGAACTTTAGGCGTTGCACCACAAGTTCAAATTGCACCAACCGCAAGAAATGTTAATGTTTTTGAAAAGCAAGTTATACCAAAGGCAAATATGCCTCACATGGCTGACTTTAGAAAGATGATTAGGCCAACAGGTCAAATCACACTTCACGCTAAGACTGTTCAACCTCCTGTGAGGGGTGCTGACTTTGGAGGACTTCTAAGTTCCACATCCAACCTCAATGGATTCGGACAAACTCCCGGCAGACGCTTTGGCGCAGAATCTTTCCTAATCAATGTTTGAAGGTGAGCCAAATGGCGAAATCCTCTTTCAAATCTGAAGAAGTAATGACTCTTTGTGATTCGGGTGTGGAATCGTATATCAAGAATAAAAATAAGGCTGAAGTTTCAAACCGACTAAATGAAGGAATGACAGGGGCAGTTTTCGCAACAGGTCTTTACCTCCTATTTGGTGGTGTTAATCAATTTAATTACAAGATGGTTCTTGCACCATTCTTAGCAGGTGCGGCCTATTCAGCAGTAGGTATCATGCAAACTAAAAATAAAGATACTGATTATCGGATGGCGTTTGAACAGGTTTGTAGTAATGTAAGAACGGAGAATGATGAAGATGCCGATGAGTGATTCAATCACTTCAGCACTAAGAGATGCAAGAGATAGAGGATATGCTCACTTCACATCTAATTCGGATATAAACCAAACCACAAGAATAATCTTGAATCGCTTAAGTGCATTAGAAACTTCACGCCCTGAAATCGTTGAAACAAGCGGTGTCGGACTCTCAATTGACCCTTATGCAGTTGTCGCATCAATGGCTCAAGCGGCAAGCCAAATGGATGCACAAAACGAATCAGGGATGGCGAATAGAGATATTAACGATTCTAATTTAACTGATGCAACTCGAAGATTAGGTTGGGGGCTACAAGCAATTTTCGGAGTTCATGCCCTTGTCAAAAAAGAAAGAGAGGGCGTTCCTCTTGAGGTGTTTCAATGGAGAGTATCAGGACTCCCACAATCAATAGATTCATGGTATGTTCTGTATAATACCCTAAGAGTTAATCTTGAGCCTCGAATTGCAGGTATGGAGGCTGAAGCAAGAGAACAATTTTATCAAGCATTCACAAAACACATTAGAGATAATGAAAGCGTTTCAAGAATGATAAGAAGCAATCGAGATTTAAGAGAGGATGCTAAACAAGCAAGTAGGGAATGGATTCAATCAGTTGAATCAATAAGATACAAAAGAATCACCGATGATATTGATGAACAAGCGAGAATAGCCTCAACAGAATTAAACCCATTTGGTGTGTGAAGGTGGGTGAAGAGTGATGATTCAAGAAAAAAGAATGAAACTATTGCAGAAATCAGCAAGCAAGGTTATTAAACTATCGGATGGCCGATGGGGAATCATTTTTCAAAACAAAAGAAATGCAGATATTTTTTCTAATTTTTTAAGGCACTCAAAACTAAATCCGACCCAAATACACCAAACGAAATATGGTTATGCCTTCAAGTATGACGATGTATCCTCAATTAAAGATGATGTGTGGCCTAATGGTTTAATTCCCCCTAAATATAATCCTGAAATACATGGAACGGTTTATTTGGAATGGGATAACTTAAACTATGTCAATTATGTTCCCTCAATTAAGAAGGTATTTATTGAGGAGTATCAAAGAATAAGTGGAGGTGGTATCCACATGAAAACCCTCAAAGTTCCTTATCCTGTTGATTTTTTCGCAACCGATAAGAAGAAAGAAGGAATCCCTGTTATGACGACTATTAAGCCTAATGGGTGGATAACACACACAGACATTCCTCAATACAAGTTCACCTCCTACATTTGGTATCTTAATCCCATAACAGGCAGTTGGACTACGAAGCAAACTAAGGGGTTGCGCCCTATGAAGGGAGATAGAATTGGGGGTTTCATAACGAAAGAAGTTCAAGCAGGTAAAATCACTCATCGGTCTGATTAAACGACACCTTTAACAATCAGAATTATTGATAGGACAATTATGATGTCAGGGAAACCCATAGGTTATGCGCTTTTGACCCTCTCACTTGTTGGATATGGTATTTACCGATACAATGATATGGAGGCAACAAAGAAAGCGGCAGAAGGTGGATGCGGTTGCTCTAAGCGAGTCGTAAAATCTGCGCCACCTGCTGACTCTCAAGTAATCCAAAAGGGCGGTTGCTCAAGTTGTGGGCCAAAAGTTGCAGTTTATAATCCTCTTTTGATTCACCCTATGTTCGACCCTAATGAATATCAAACTCAAGACCTCAACAATATGGGTCAGCCTGTTAATCCTTACACTTACAATCCTTATACTCCATCAAGAAGAAGTTTGATTGTCAGTAATCTTGGAGGTGGAATCTGATGCCTACTGAAAGTCCAATTGTAGCATTCCGATACAAGGATGATTCCCCTGCTCATGTTTGTAGTGGGCGGGGCTACACTAATACTACAAGGTGCGGTCAAAATGTAAATTGGGATAGGATTCATTATCCATATCATTTGAATGAAAGCATAATTGTTGAAACACTTGGTTCGGTTGATAATAAAGGAATGATTACCTTTGGGCCATCAGCAAGAAAAAGGATATGCTTGCGGTGTTATAGGAGTGCGGCTCAAGACTTTGATGCTGAAGATGATTTTGACGCTGACGCTTATACATTTTATATATTAGAAGGTAAGTATAGCCCCGATGAAGATTGGGAAGTTATCGCTAATTTTGATGATATGAAAGATGCGACTGATGCGTTTAATAGATTTACAGGAAATACCTTTGCTTTAGAATTAGTTGAAATTGAAGAACTATTAGATGAAGAAGAAAATGTAATAGATGAAAGACAACAAGTTATATTAAGCCACAAAAATGATGAAGAAAATTATGAGGCTGAAGAAGGAAAGGTGAGAACCATATCGGGCAAACCTCACACTCCAAGAAAATTAGTCAAGGACAAAAATATTACACCAAAAGAGGCGGCAAAGAGAATGAAATTAGAAGCAGATGAAGGAACTTATTATGATGAAGGCCGAAGTGCCGCAAAGATGGTATTTATGCCTGAGATGAAAGATAGAGAATCTTTTGGTCTTATGGATAGCGAATATATGATTCAATTCAGCCTCAAACCTGATGAACTTATCAATGAGATGGAAAACGGCTCAAGACGATACAATCAGTTTTCATGGGGATGGGGTCAAGAGTGGGATAAACTCACAAGCGAATATATGCTGAATCCTGATGAATATTCTAATGAGAGTTATCAAGACGATGATTTTTACAATCAATCTGCTGAAGAGTTTGAAGGCGAGTGGATGGGAGTTGCACCATTCCAAGAATATTTCCCTGATGAGAAGGAACTTTTTAGTTGGGGTCGCTTGATTGCGCTTGGTATGGCTACATTGATTGGATATGAAGGATACCGAAATTACAAGACTAAGAATGCTGAAACCTTTGGTGCAAGCGAAGAATGTAGCGAAGATGCAGATTGCCCTGATGGGAAGGTTTGTGTTGATGGAAAGTGCTTGACTATTTGTGTTGATGATGGCGATTGCCCTTCATGGATGGAGTGCCGAGATGATTTGCACCCAACCGAAAAGGTATGTGGAGAGGACAAATCCGATTCAGATGAGAACCCATTTGCTGACCTATTCAAGCGAAGAAACGAGGATGTTAATGACCCAAATGATGCGCCATCGAATACTAAAGAAACTTATTCCACCACTACAAAGGCTTTATTCGGAGTAGGAATTGTCGGTGCTATCGGCATCGGTATTAAGGTTTTGGGTGGAATGCAAGATGGAGGCGAGTGAATATGTGTAATAATTGTGGATGTAATGTGAATATGTTTGATTATGAGGGAGAAAATGACCCTAACTTTGATGCTGAATCCTTTGAGGCTGATAATTGCGTAGGAAAGAAGTTGAAAGATAGTGGCTTCTGCAACCTTAATTTTGATTGGAGTTCAAGTGGACTGAGCCGCAGTTGTCAAACTTGCGGAAATGAAGAGTTTGTGGATGAATATTGGGATAGCCAAAGGATTTCCATGAGTGAACCCGAAGAAGGAAAAATCCTGTGTTCTATGACCGAGTTTAATGGAGGGAGAGATGAAAACGATTTAGGCTATTGTTCTTTTGATTTCAATTATGGTTCAGGTTGGGCATTTAGTGAATGTGATGTTTGCGGAACTGAAGTTATGGCTACATTTGACAATTCTTTCTATGATGATGATGATGATGATGATGAATCCTTTGAGGCTATGGAAGATGTGATAGACCGATATGACATTGATATGTATTCTCTTATGACTTTCATGGCCTTTCAAGACCCCACAGAACTGAGCGTGGTTAAACAAGCAATTGATGAAATGGGTTGCGATAGAGATACCGTCAGGTGGGCAATCAATTGGTGGGAAAATGCATGGGGTGGAGTTCCCGAAGAAACCTTGAATTACTTGGGGTTGAATTATGATGATTATAATGCTGAAGAGTTTGAATCTGAGTTCTCAAAAGGAGATATGCTTAACTTGAAAAAATACATTGATTATCCTCTAAATTGGATAAATCAAAAAATTGCACCAACGAATGAGCGAAAAGCAAGGAAGTTTGAACAAAAAGAACGAGGACAAATCCCTACAAAAAGAGAGCCTGAAGATTTCAGACAATCAATCAAAACTCCTACTTGGTTCAAAGCAGTTCAAATCGGCATTTTGGGAGGTGTTGTAGGATTGATGTATTACTACAAGGAGTCAGGTGCAATTGAAGAACCTGAAGAACCTGAAGAACAAAAGGAGGAATGAAAATGGATAATGTAAGTGTAAAAGAAGCAACTAAAATTGGATTTGGATTGGGATTAGGCATGGCCTTGTTCCAACTATCTGTTTTAACTGTCGCTACTATCGTTGGAATGAGAATGTCAAACGGCGAGTGATTTTAGATGTGTAATACTTGTGGTTGTAAATCGGCTGAATCCTTTGAGGCTGAAGTGGATTGTAAAGTGTTATTAGACCATATCGGAAAATTAGCGTTTGAAGAAGTTGATGATGCTCAAAGAGCAAATGATATTTTATTAGCAATAAGTGAAACCACAATTAGGGAAAGACCTGTTGAGATTTGGAGTGCTGAATCGTTTGAGGCTGATGGTGACGGCTATGGGGGCAACTACAACAATGCCTCTTGGAATGATAGTTTGTTTGATGAAGCCCAACATTTCTTTGAACACATGGAAAAAGCAAGCACAAATGCACTTTCTTTGACGCAAATGGGGGCAATAGAGAGAGGCGACTATTATTTTTATATTGATGAAAAAATAGCCAATATTGAATCCCGAATGAGGTCTTTATTAGGCAAGAGTGGGATGCTGAAAAAAGGACACATGGAAAGATTAAACATAGATGCGCCAATGGAGGCTGAAGAGTTTGAGGCAACAAAGGGAATGGATACATACGCCCAACCATTAGAAGAACTCAAAATCAAGCCAACAAAAACAAAGGTTGGAATCCTCCTCGCATCTATCGTTGCAGGTGGACTTTGGTATTCAAACAAAATGAAGGAGTGATAATTATTTCAAAAGATTGCGTTGATATTATTTCCACATCGGCTGACCCGACTCGCAACTTTTTTAGAGTCAGGTTTAGAAACCCGAAACTCTTTGTAGGTGGAAAGTATTCAACTCCTCAATGGGGGCAAAAGGCCGCTATGACTATTGGAACAAAATACTACGGTGTTAAAGGGTGCAAAATTACTATGGCTCAACCTGTGGGTGGCCGATGGATGATACAAAATGTGTTGATTCCTAAAAACGGAGGGGTGGAGATGACGGAAGAACTCGCACTCCAAATCGCAAATCATATTCAAGACCGAATCGAAAGAGAAGGTCAATGGACTGCCGTTATGTGCAGGGATAATGAAACTAAGAGATACATCAGCAAAATCAATGGCCGACATATTGAGCGAGATGAGCGAGGCAGATTTGCCCCTCATGCGGCTGAATCATTTGAAGCACCAAGAAGAGTAAATACTTGCACCCACAGATATAAAGATACTGCCGAGTTTTGGGATTATAGTGCATGGAAAATGATGTATTCAGATATTGAGGTGGGGGATGGCTCATCAGGCTATGTTGAAACAGGAGTCCGATGCGATATTTGTGGGCAAGAAAGGGTCGGTTCTTGGGCAATTGAAAGTCCGAAAGAAGGATTCCAAATCACTAAAGGCGAAGAAGGGAGAATGCCGAGAATGTATGGTTTTTATGCCGCAGAAGAGTTTGAGGCAACGGCTTATTGTAAAGAGTGCAATAAAGAACATTATTGGGAAATGGACTTAAATGACGATGTTTGCGGATTAGAATGTAGGGATAGCGAATGTGATGGTTCGTATGATAACCCCGAACATGAAGGGTATCACATAAATGCAAAGCATGGGGCATCAACATTCCCTGCCTGTTATTTTGGTGCTAAATGTGAAAAATGCGAAACTAATCCTGTTGCTATTGTTGCCTATGATGATGAACCTTACCATGATGAGTATTGCTCACAATGTTGGAATACAAATAATATGGTGATAGAAGGTGCAAAACAATACTATCAGTCTTACAATGTTATACCTGCATACGCCCATGAAATCAAATACATGAACCGAATTGCTAAGAAAGTATTGAATGCCGAATCATGGGGTGTTGAATCGTTTGGGGCTGAAAACGAATCTTATGTTTGTCTTGAAAATGGAAAAACATATAGGCTCAAGAAGAGGATGGCCTCTCACAGACCTATGGGGTGGATGAATGAAAGCCCCCCCTTATCTGCGGGTAAAGGATGCTTTAATTGTGGTTCAAAAAAATGTATCGGGCTTGAAGAATTACCTTACAGAACCTTCTTTTGGCCTAAAACAAAGCATACAGGACTGTATGGGGCTGAAGAGTTTAGGAATGAAATCACATACTCAGGATTAGTTGTAAATAAGGAACAGTTTGTTAAATATCTCAATTATGAGATTGAATATTACAGACTTAAACTACGGGAACTTCAATACGAAAACGAATCCGAAAATGAACCTGTTGTTGGAATGAATAACCATGAAATTATTTCAGATAGGAGTATTGAACCATTTGACGAAAGGAGAGTAAATAGGATGTTGGAGTTTTACGATAAGGAGTATTTAATGCAACATCTTATTATGCAACATATCCGAGATTTAAGAGCCTACAAAAATTGGGTTGAAGAGTTTTATGAAACTAAATCGGCTGAAGAGTTTGAGGCAGATGAGTTTGAGGCTGAAAGGGAGGATAAGTTGAGTTTATTGAGGTTCAATACTTATTTTGAGGAAGAAGTTTATAGATTAAGCCCTGATATTTATGCCGAAGTTTTTGATAAGATTGATTACAACTACAAACAACTTAAAGAGGCATATACTAATCCTTCCTATTACTTTAGCATGAATGGCTATCAAGATAGAATGAAGCAATTTCAAAATAAAGTGAGGAGGATGGATGAGAACATCTATCAAAGGGCTATGGAAACGGCTCAAATGAGAATTGCGAAAGAAGAAGAAGAGTTTGGTGCTGAATCTCACACAGATAGAATAGAAAGGCTTAGGCGAGAGATGGAACAGGCTCAAGAAGAACTTGAGAAAATTGAGTATTGTAATCATCAAGAATGGAACTCAATAAATGGTTGGGTTGATGAAAACCCATTCAGCCTGACTATTGAATGCCCACAATGCGGTTCACATGGCGTTGCAGAATGGGATGAACCAACGGCAATATCATGGGATAGGACTCATCTTTCCGAAGAGTTTGAGGCAGATGAGTTTGAGGCTGATACGAGAAAGTATTTAGGCGTTTGGGTTCAAAAACAAGGAGATAAGCACTACTACTTGGATTTGGATGATATTTTCGGAGAATTACGGTATGAGCCTAATTGGAAAGCACATGGATGGGAACACCCATATTGGGATTTAGAAATTAAGGGTGGGAGAGCAAGGTTTGTGAAATCATTCAATGAAGGAGTCAAGGCATTTAGAGATGAAGCACTCAACATGAAACAGACTGAAGAGTTTGAGGCTGAACAGACTCAATACGATGTGAAGAAAGGAAAAAACGGAATAGATTATGAATCCGCAAATTACATCTCCCTACATGATACCTTCGCAGAAGCCGAAGCAGTAGCAAAGCGAGAACGCAAGAACTTGAATGACGATGAAGTAATATTTATTGTTGAAGAATCTTTTGACGATGAAACATTTGCTTTAGATACAAACCTTCTCCTAAGTATGGGAAAATCCCAAACCAAAGAAACATCCTCCGATAGCAGTTTTGATGCTGAAGAGTTTGAAGCACAACAATTTTACAATTCTTGTTCAACAAATCAATTTGAAATCTTTGGCCGAAATCTGTTTTACAAATGTAGCAATCTTGGAAGTGTCCGAAGTCAGAAATTAACGAGTTTTAGTGATGGCGGATTAGGCTCATATCAAGGAGGAGATTATGCTCTCCGACTTGCAGGTGGACTGAAAAAATATGATGTTATGAACACATTAGCAGAAGTTTCACAAGATATGCAACCAAATAGTATGGATGATTGGAAAGAGGTCGTAAGTGCTACAAATCAAATTATTAGTGCTACAAAGGCACAACGAAGGATGAAGAGTTAAGTAGGAACTGAAAGTATTTGGAGAAGTGAGAACAATGTTTAGTATGAATGGAATAACGCCTGAAAGTTTAGTTGAGCCGATTGATTTTGGCGTGGGAGAGATTACCCTTGATAGGCTTGGTATGACACCTGAATCTTCTCCATTCCATGAACCTCGCCAAGAACCTGACTCAAGCAACCCTGATGAAGAAGAACCTAATTTCGATGAAATGGAGTCTGTTGCTAATCCTTTTGAGGCTGAAACTCTAAAGGCTGAAGTTGTCAGTAGGGCTACGCAAGGATTTGAAAAAGGCATGAAGTATTTATTGGATAATCCAAAGATTGTGGGCCTGTTTTTAGCAGTAGGAATTGGTTCTTACCTTTGGGGTAAAAGGAATTAGAGCCGACACGCTTAAATATCAAAAGGGAGAGATAAACAATTATGCTCACAAAGACCAAACTATTATTTGCCGTTCTTGTGGGAGTCGGCGGTGGATTTGTCTATCAAACCGTAAAGAAGAATTATCCTGACCTTAAATTAAAGGCTGAAGGAGATTCTAATGGTAATGAGAGAGCCACAGGAGATGTAGGTATGACACTTTGGGAAAGAATCCAAACCGCAGTAAGCGGAATCAGACCATCGGCTCTTGAAGAACTTTCCATTGAACGAACAGGAACTTCAATGGATATTTACCCTCAAAGTTTCGACCCTGCATTTGTCGGCAGTAATGAATTAACTACGCAGTCAGCATCAAGAACTCTTAATATGAGTCCTTATGGAACAGGCGTTATAGATTACCAAATTGTTGAGCGTGAGGCTTACGGAACTAATTTGAGTGCTGAGGATTTTAGTGCAAATGCAGTAGGGCAACAAGCAATTCCCTCTAATCAAGTTCCTATGGCTTACAATTATCCAAGTGTAATGGGTGCGCCATGCAGACTCATGCCTGATGTTGGAATGGATATTTCAGGCGATTATGTTCAAAGACCGGGAATGCCTTCAAGAAGAGGAGGCGACTTTGCTCGACTTTCAACTGTTTATCAATCAACCGATAATCTTGGCCCTGATGTGAATGTTGCATACTCAGATGGTAATACCACTAAATCCCTTGAAGAATGGAGAAGGGGATACAATCTCACTCCTGTTTCTGATGAAACCTATCAAGCGATTTCAAGGAATGGAGGCGCAAGAATAATGCTGAGGAGGCAATAAGATGGCTAATTATCATGCCGTCTATATTGACTCTCCCGCTTCTTGGACTTACAATACTGATTCTTACGATTCTAAACTTGGATTTTATTCAAACGCTTGGCTGACAAATGAAACAGAAGAAACTTCGGAAACTCCTGTAATTTCTTGTTCTTATTTTTATGAACTTGGAAAACAGGATGAAGTAGGATTCACTCCAAGAAGGATTTCAATGAGTGAATCAAGCGGTATTTTAACCGTTGAAGGAAAACAAGAAAATGTTTCCTCCCTTGTTTCAAAATCATTTAGACTAAACTCGCCATCACCAAGATTCCTCAACCTAAGAGAGTCTATGAGGAAGAGGCGACCTGCCCGATTCATTGTCAATAACATCATTACTGATGATGATGCTGAACTTAACAACATCAAGGATTATCTTGGACTAAACGAAGAAGAGGCTGAAGCAATTAGTCGTTCTGAAGAGTTTGGTGCTGAAGAGTTTGATGATATGGGTTTTTCACTTAATATGACTCGGTTTAGTTATCAACCTGAGCAAAGTGAATCAGGGCTAAATGGAAGAGAAATATTAAGTTATAGTATTTATTTTGGTAATGATAGGATGTTCAATTTGAATAGTGCTTTATTTGGTTATGATGATGAAAGAGTGCAAAGAATTGTTGATGAGTTGAATGAGTCAATCCGAAGCAGTATGCAACAGGTTTTCCAAAGATTAAATTGGAAATCGCAAAGACATGATAGTTTAGATGTGATGTTGAGGAGTGAAGGTTTTGAAGCACCCCAACCCACTATCCACCTTGACCCTGTTATGAGTATGATTAAATCGCAATATGATAATGTGGGGATAGATAGAGTATTATCCATAAGAGAAGATTATGATGGTGATTTATTCATCACTATCCTCCTAACCAATGGGAATAGGCAACAGTTGATTATTGAAAAATGGAAGATTGGAACGGTTTATGATGAGGATAAAGATGAATATGTGAGAATGGATGTTGAAGAGTTTTCACTTGAAGATGGGCAAAGAATCCCACACTTAACCTTAGAAGAATGGACTGCGGTTTCAAAGGCTTTAGGGGAGGTGGGAACTTTTCATAATTGGAATCACGAATTAAAGGATGGCGAAGGAGGAAATGGAACTACGCTTGTGGTTGATAAGAAAAATGGTGCGTTTGGAAGAAGAAACGAATATATGTGTAATGGTTGCGGGCAAATGCAATCAGCAGGTTTATTCGGAGAGTTTAGAAAACATGAGCCTTTGACTTGGTGTGATTATTGTGAAGATGAAGAAGAAGAAAGACTTGAGCGTTTAATGGGGGCTGAAGAGTTTAGGTCTTACGATTACTATACCATTGAACGGGATACTGCTGATGTGGATTTTGATGAAGCCTACATGGAAAGGCAAGATGCCGAGCGAATTATGAAACTTCTAAAGATTGTAAAGCGAAAAGCAACAGGCTCAAATGCTCGCTATGCAAAGACCTATGCAAGAGAAGCCGAAAATGCTTATTATCAGTATGGTATGAGAGGATTAACTACTCAAGTAGCCTATGTTCTGAGCAACCTTAGTGGGTGGCGAGGAGAAGAGGCTAAATCCGTCAAGGCTGAACTTAGAAAGTTGATAAAATAACCCATACCTTTATCTATCAAAATGTGTGAAACCACATTATAGTGATTAAGATGCGTGGCGAACTAAATAGAATTAACCCGACTGTTGTTGAAGGTGCTGAAGATATTTTCGGTGCTGATGATAGATTGATTGCCGCAGGTAGCCGACCCGGTTTTTGGAGTAAAAGAGGAAAGGGAAAGGGCGGAAAACTCACACCTACTCAATTTTCAAAATTAAATAAAATGAATCGAATGAAGAAAAGAGTTCGAGCAAGTGCTGAAACTTTTAATGCAGGTGGATGTGGTTGCGGAGGCACAACTGTAATGGGTGCTGAAGGTGGATGTGGATGTGGAGGAAACGAATCTATGGATGCAGAAACATTTGAAGCAAGAACATACAGAAAGAGTCCAAGAAGAGGAAAAACTCCATCATCTAAAGGCCGAACCGCAGGTAAAATGCGAAGGCGCAGAAAGATGAAGCAAGGATACAATGACCGAATGGATGAGTCAATGGGTGGAGGCGATTCAATGGATGCTACAAGAAAAGCCCGAAGAGATGAATCTAAGGGAATGGAAAAGTCAATGGGCAACCGAGCCTACTCAAGAGTTCAAACTATGGATGCTGAGTTTAATGCTTATGATGATGATATTACTGAGCGACAAGAATATTTAATTGAAAAACTTGAAGGAAGGGTTGATAAAACTATGAACAGGTCGCAAGCATCTGACTACATCAAAAGACTCAAAGGAAAGAAAAGTGGAACTTGGAAAGATGCTGAAACTTTTGGTGCTGAGATGCCCGCTTCTGAAGAGAACATGGTTGATTTAGGCTCAGTTGATGCTTTCTATGGTGGAGGTCGCAAGGTTGAAGTTTCAGGTGATGGAATTACCCCTACTGCAAATCCAAGCGTTGATGAAGCATTCAATGTCGGAAACGATGTTGGACTTGATGTTTCAGACCAAGAACTTATGAATGTTAATCCAAGCGTTGAAGTGAACTATGGTGCTGATGGACTCGGAGAAACCGATGTTGTAAGCACAGTTCAAAACTTGACCTCTCGACTCGGATTCCGAGTCAATGGATTGGTTGCCTCAGCAATCGTCTTAGGCGTTGCAGGGATGGCGGGATACCACTACGCAAAGAAGGAGTGAGTTTAGATGTGTTCAACTTGTGGGTGCGGAAAAAAAGCAGATACCTTTGAAGCCCCAAAAAGGCAACGAATCGGAAACAGATTTATCAGCCGAAGAAAAGACGGAACTATCAGTAAGAATGTTGATGTAGGCCGAAGTCTTTCTGCTGACCGAAGGAGAAAAGCCAAAACTACTGCCTCAGCAGGTCAAGGTGATAAGGGCGACCTTAAGAGGGCAGAATCTAAGTTTGATAAACTTTCAAACGAAATTGCTAAGGACTATGAAAAGAAAGGAAAAAGCAAAGATGAAGCCGAAGAAATTGGAAAGGCTACTGCTTACAAAATCGGAGTCGCAAAATACGGAAAGCGTGGAATGGAACGAAAAGCGAGAGCAGGGCGAGCCAAGAATGCAGAATCGTTTGGGGCTGATGGTATTGATATGAACCGCAATAGGGATAGGTCGAGTATCCACTACCAACTATTCAGCGACCCTTCATTTAGGCAAAGATTAAGTTTTGGCCTAAGTAATCCGTCTTATGGCGGGTATATCGGTTATACAACAAACCCCTATGCGGGAGGCGCAGTAGGATTGAATCTTGGTTATTATTCTTATGGGAGAAATGTCAAAACAGGAGAACAATGGGAACAATGGGCAAAGGGGCGAATGACTCCTGAACAATTTAGGGATTTTGAACAAGGCGTTGAAGATGGAATGGATAGTTCACCCGATGATTATGAAGATTTTGATGGTGGATTAGTGTGTGGTTGTGGTGAACCCGCTACTATTGAAGTTGATAAAGGTAATGTTCATACCTGTGCGTTTTGTTTTGGAGTGATGGTTGGAAAAGCAAAGGTTGAGATTCCTATTATTGAAGAAGCAATTAGTGAGAATATGGGTGCTGAATCGTTTGGGGCTGATGAAAAGAAGCGAAGCGGAATGAAAATCGCACCTAAGATTCAAATGGTAAATTACGAAGATGTAATGACTGAGAAAATGAAGAACCAAAACATGAAGGATGCTGAAGAGTTTGATGCTCAATATGTTATTGTTCATGGAGAGGATGGAAGAAGAAAGGCACACAAAACAGGATTTGAAGAGAGGGATGGCTTCACCCCACAATTCATAGAGCAAACAAGGAATGAGCAACTTGGAGATTATGTTCCCTCCGATAGTGCAATTGATAATGTGGCGTTTGAAAACCACGCTGAAACCTTTGAGGCAAATGATGAGGGTATGGGTGCAGAATCTTTTGGGGCTGATTTCACAACCATTCAAAGACCTCACCATGTCGCAAGAGTGAGAAATGATAGGATTGATGATGCAACAGGTCAATGGGTGAAGTTCCCAAACAGACCGAAACAATATTATGAATATCATAGACAACAAAATATGAAAGGTAAAATGTATGATGAAGAAAGAGGAGGATGGGTTGAGATGGATGATAAGGCAAGAAGTATGTTTGAAGAAATCGGAGGAAAAATCTCCGACTTTGATGTTGTTGGAACTACTCAAGATGTCGTCGGCAAAACAGGATTCAATATCCCAACAGGTGTCGCTTCAATCGCAGTAGTATTCATGGCCTACATGACAGGCAAAAAATACGGCAACTAAGCAAAACGCTCAAATAGGAAATAGCATAATTGTATGCTATGGATGAAACAATTTGTTATTCGTTTGAGGATTTTTTGAATCTATTTAATGAATATGCAGAAACAACCCAAGAAGAACGAAAAACTAAACTTCTTGAAAACCGAGATTATTACCATGCCGCAAACGGATTACCTGATTGGTTTGCAGATTCCTTAGATGCCTTCAAAACTCAAGTTATTGATATGGCGAGTCCGACTAAACCACTTAAAACGACTGAAACATTCAAAGTTCAAGCAGGGTATCCGCATGAAGTTGCGGAATCGAGAAAGGTTGAGATGCGTAAATATGGAATCAAGCAAGACAGGAATGTTGAGCGAGGTTCTTTTTTGATTCCTAAACTTGATGCTCAAGAGTTTCATACATTTGCCCGAAGTGAAAATATTGTTTCCTTCTCCACGCCTAAAGATAGCACATTCATTAGAGAATTAGTTTTTGTTGATAATCAGACTCAATCTGATTTGGTTATTTTCTATGTTGTTGGTCGAAAGGCAAGAACATTAAGTTCTTGGGCCGTAAAAAGAGATAAAGATAAGACTTTTACACCACAAATAAACAAGTTTGAAGAATGGAAATACCGACAACCTTAAATGTCAAAACAGAAAATGATACTGTATGGATGGCGAATCTGCACCTGATGAAGTTGAAACTCCTATGGAGGATTCATCCGATTCCACAGAAAATGAATATTCTGCACCTCAAACTATGCCTCCACAATCAATGCCTATGGGTGATTGCTATAATTTTTCAGAACTTGAGAGCCAACTCTTTAGTGGTGGTGAAGGACAAAAAACACTTGCTCGAATCATTACGAGAATGAGGATTGAAGGGTATGATGAGGATGCTTGGAAAGTAGTTATTGGCCTTACTGCCTATGCCTACAAAAATTATAACTGTAAAGGTATGAGTATTATGCAACAATTACAGATGCTTGAATCTGCCCCACTAAGAGAAATAACTCAATATGTTCCCGGCGATATAGGAGGATTAGTTGAAAATGTCCTTCAAGCAGACACATTGAATCTAAAACGCCCAACAATGGGATTAGGCCAAAATAAGGAAATGTATAAAATCCTTGCACTCGCCATGACTGCCGTTGCATTCTCCTTTGCTACAAGGAGATGATTAAGTGGGCGAAAAAGTTCTAATGCCTCGATGGATTCCAAACTCATATTGCCCCAAACTTGATAGTTCATGGCTCACCTACACTACTTGGAGAGATTATTACGAATTAGCCTACGGTATCGCACCTCCATTCTATGCAAATCTTGATGGCGAGGTGTGGTATGCTTATTTTATGAGTCCTGTGGATAGTAAATTGCCTGACAATATGATTAGAGTTTTGTCTGCTGAAATATCACAGAATTATGAGAGCATTTTTGTGAATGAATTAACTTATCACTTTACTGAAACTAAAGAAGCCATGAGAGAAGGGTGGAGTGATATTGAAGAAGAACTATTTTATCTTCAGGATAATCAATATTTAGAGAACAAAAAAAATGGAGAAATGATGGTTTATTGCGGAGAGTTCAAAACATACAAAGATTTTCTTGAGTATATTCGCATAGAGTTTGATTCAACTAATTGATGGGGGATAACTAATGGATAAACTTATTTCATTCCCTGATGAGTTCTCTAATTTCTATGTGGAAGCATTAGGTGAATGGTGGAAAGATGTTAATTATTCTGATATGTTCTATGGTAATTTTATGAAGTTGCTACTCAAAGAGCCTAAAAAAGATATGATAGGAATAGTATTCTCAAGCACCAAATTAGGTAAAAATGGAAACTATGCCCTCATGTATGTTCCTGTTGCATTCTATGGAAATGATGCTTATATCAAAGGCATTAGACATATTGGCGACTATTTTAGCCCTCCTCGCAAGGGATTGTTCAATGAAGCATACATCAATATGCGCTCAGACGAAGAACTCCTCAAATATGATTATGGGAAAAGACTCAATATCGGTGTGAGCGATAATATGTCCGATGTAAAGGAAATCATTCAAGCATGGATTGATGGATACATCAACGAATCAGGCACAACACCCGACTATCGTTATGTGGAATATTTCTAATCAGACCAAACGCTTAAGTATCAGAAGGGTAAAGGCAAAGGTATGAACCTTGATTTGGCGATTCAAAATGCTTTGAGGAGAACTCCTATGCAGGGTGCTATGCACTCAGTAGTGTCAAATTACGGACAACAATTTGAAATCCATGCAGTCCACCAAGATATGAAAGTAGGACAACAGATGTTGGGTCAAAAAGTAGGTCATGCAACCAACAATGGAGTTATTAGTTCCGCAGTTAAGGAAAGTCATAAACTTGGTTTGGATGCAAATGAGTTCTCAAGAGTTTGGACTCCTACAACCGAAACTATGATTCCTGTTTCTGCCCCTATGTCGAAAGAAGGCCCAATCGGACACTTCACTTCATTACCTATGGGCAACAATTCTCCCCCCCTCACAAGCCTACAAACGGCAACTTTGACGGGGGCGTTCTAACGAACCTTTTAAGTATCGGAACAGAAAAGATAAAATTATACGGTGAAAAAAATGCAAGCATTGACAGATATTAAAGAACTTCCTGAAATTGGCGTTGCCCAAGCAAAGAAAACACAAGTCTATGGTGGAATCGCAGGGCTAATCGTTGGTGCGGCAATCGGTGGCCTATACAATGCAAATGTTTCACTATCCTTTATTCCAAAGGTCGGCAGTAAGTTGTCAGCCCTACTTGGTTTCCTATTAGGTGCAGGTATTTATGGATACGGAATGTCGGGTAAGGTGGATGGAAAGTTCCGAAGCCTCACTCAAGTTTCAGGTATTGCATTCGCAGGTATGAGTCTTGGTAAGTTGCTTGCTGAGTTTAACCTCCCTACTTTCGGACTCGCAAGTGAGGATAGCGATTTTATTGGATACACAGGAGATGGCCGAGTTATCGGACTTCAAGCAGAAGATACTGAGGAAGAGTTCGGTCAGAATTATAGTGGCCGAACCACAGGAAACACCGTTATGAGAGCAGACGAAGATGAAGCACATGACTATGTTCCTGATTACTCAGCAACCTCTTACAATCCTACAATGAAGGACACTACAATGGGTGGCGTTCCTTCTTGGACTCAAAGTGGACTTTCCAACCCTTCTTTGCCTGAGTATGACTCAGCAGTTTCACAAGGCATGGTTATGCCGATGAGAGGCTCAGTCACACAATGGTATGGAAGTGCAGAAGGCGTGACTCATAAGGTTCAAGGAACTTCAGTCGGAAACAACTTTAGTATGACTGAAGGAACAGGCTCAGTAGTTGGGCAGTAAATAAATAGGAGAGATTAAGGATGGATATTAAAGGATTGACAACTGAACAAGGAATGATGGGTGGAGTAATGTTTTTGCTTGGCGTTCATCAATTTGGATGGCTTAGAGAAAACATCGGTGATTTCAACATTATCACCTTGCCTATGCTTGGAGATTTAACACCTCTAAAGATTCTTGGTGTTGGTGGTCTTTACTTCGGTTCTAAGATGCTATACGAGTGTTGCATAATGCCGAGCGCATAAATAAATAGGAGAGATTAAGAATGGATATTAAAGGATTGACAACTGAACAAGGAATGATGGGCGGAGTAATGTTTTTGCTTGGCGTTCATCAATTTGGATGGCTTAGAGAAAACATCGGTGATTATGACCTTTTCGGAATGATTCCTGTTTTGCGAGATTTACCTGTTGTGAAGGATTTGACTCCACTTAAGGTTCTTGGTGTTGGCGGTATTTACTTCGGCTCTAAGATGCTTTACGATTGTTGCGCTTAAATCAAAACCAACTTTTTGTAAGAGTTTTATTTGAAACTTTTTGATTTTTCTTCATAGGAATATACAATCCATCATAGATTGAATCAAAAATTATTTGTTTGAATGGAGGATTTCTTTTCCTTACTTCAACTAATGCTATCATCAATGAACATTTTGCATTCTTATTTTTAGGAATATCATTCAAATATCGGTTGCATAATTTTTCAGACCAACCATTGACTGAATTAACATAGCACATAAAATCATCCCAAGAAGTTTCCATCATACCCTTGCGTGGAGGTTGCCCCTTATTAACTTTACTCAGAATTGTATGACTTCACTTAACGAACAAGGAGAGTTTTTTCAGGGTTTAGCGTATCCTTTGAATAATCAATTTGAAGAGTTTTGATGGCTTGCTCTTTATGTTTAGCCTCAATCATAATGTCAATATCGTTTCCATAAGTTCTAAGTGGGCCATAGACTAAATCAGAATGTGCAGGGGTGGATTTTGTTCCTCCATTATGTATTTCTCTCGATTCAGAATAATGAACTACGGGCGTAATTCCTTGTTTCCATGTGGAGATTGCTAATTCAAGGGCTTCTTGTTCAGTTTGACCTCCCATACAGAATCCATGATGGTGATAATCGAAAACGATAGGGATTCCTGTTCTTAGGAATACTCCTTCATAGAGATGCTTTGTTGAATACATATTCGCCTTATCGTCATTCTCAACTGTGAGTCTTTGCTTGAGGTTATCACTCAATAGATTATGGTAATTATCACAGAACCGTTCAAGTGCTTTTTCAGGCTCACCGTATGCACCACCTACATGAATATTGATTTTGTTGTAGTGGGATGGCTCAAACCCCATCAAGTCGAACATCATACTATGAGCCTCAAGGTCAAGAACAGTTTTCATTACTACTTGGGGGTTGGGTGATGCAAGAACATTAAATTGACCGGGATGAGTCGTCAGCCGATGATTCTTAGTCTTAGCATAATCTCCGATGTCCTTAAGAAGTTTGAGAATGGTATCTGCTTGGGGCAATTCTTGGATTTTATATCCCAACTCAGGGTGTGATAGGAATGGGAATATTTCTGAGGAGATTCTAAAAAATCTAATTTCTTCGGATTCGTTATGTTCAAGGATAGTTTTCATATCTTTAAGATTAGCAACGATTAGTTCACATAGGTATTCATGGCCTTTCTCCTCAAGTGTAGCCTTTCTTAAGGTTCTATTGGTGAAAATCCCTTGCTCTCTTAGTTCCATATTGATACAAGCATATCCAATCATAACCCTCCTAATGCGAAAGAGTATTTAGATGTTTTGGACTTTTGATTTTCCACAACGCTTAAGTAGTATAAAAAAGAAATAGTATAATAACCCGAAAGGGAATAAAAAAAATGGAGATGAAAAGATGGCGATGAGAAGTCAAGTATATGAATGGACAAATCTTGCACCTACAAGCACAGGTAGCAATATTAGGCAAAGTAGCAACCCCCGAAGTGTCGGTATTGATGCAAATAAAGCATTAGACATATTTATCGGTGGTAAAGGAACGAACATTACACAACCTGCAAGCACTACTGCTACGCAGTTTGTTGTGATTGAGGATATTGCGACCTCACCTCAGTATGGTGGCGCACTAAATGTAAGAATCAACACAACTGATTACTTTCAGAATCCTGATGTCACTCAGCAAGCGGGAGTTCCCGGCCTTGCATCCCCTTACCCAAGAGGAACAACCTCAAATGGAAACACATTTTCATTGACAGTAGGAACAACCACAGCAGTTCCAAATATTGTTGCGGGCGACAATGTTCTGCCTTCTTTCAGTTTGACTCCTGAAGTTTATGTGCTTCCCGGCCAAACTTGGTCGGTTCTTTACACCTCAACAGAAGCAGTTCCCGCAGTCGCAATCGCAAACACAGGATTGCCCGCAAACACTTCAGCAGTTGTTGGCGCATTTGTGAAATACACCCTCTATGACGGGCCGGATTCACTAATTGCTAATAAACTTTTAGAGATGGGGATTACAGTTAATCCTTCAAATGTTGATTGGTATAAGAGAAGCCTACTTGAACAACAAAGTAGGGCTATGGCTACCCCAAACGGAGGTGCTTGATATGGCTATGCGAAGTCAAGTATATGAATGGGATGGTGCAAGAGGCACTATCACCGCAACTGCGGCAAACACAGTCGGTAAATCACTAAGTATCTTTATCGGTGGCGTTGGTAATAACATCACTATGCCCGCCTCGACAACTGCTACGCAGTTCGTCGTTATTGAAGAAATTGCGGCAACACCCTCCTACTTCGGAGTGAGTGATACTGTCAGTAATACTGCGGGTGTAAGAGGATTGTTTGCACTAACCACAAACGCTTATTTCGGGCCATTGGCTTATGCTCAAATTGTTATCAATACAACTGAGTATTTCCAAGACCCTGACAATGTTTCAAACAACGGTGTTCCGGGTGCGGCAAGTCCATACCCAAGAAGTGTGAACTTCCAACCATCCTTTAGCCTACACCCAACTGTGTATGTGCTTCCGGGTCAAACTTGGGATGTCCGATACACTTCCTTTTCAGAAGGAAACGGATATGCGGCAGGGAGAAATCAATGCTTCACCAAATATACCCTCTATGACGGGCCGGATTCATTGATTGCTAATAAGTTGCTCGAAATGGGCATCACAGTCAATCCGGGTAATGTTGATTGGTATAAGCGAAGTCTGCTTTCTGCGGCCTCCGCCCCTGCACCGACCAATGGTGCTTGATTCGGCATAAGGTAAAACGATTCCACAAATACCCATCGGCCTTCGGGTCGGTGGGGTTTCCCTTTCCTTTGATTCAGGATTAGCCACATTAGTTGGTTATTCAATCTTGAACACAATTTAACAAAGATTCAGCGTAAGCACTAAACGCAAACATTATAAGGGAGATTTACAAAAGTTCCCAAACTTGATGATAATATCCTTGACAAAAGGCAATAACACAACCAATCTTCCTATCCACAACTACTACAACACAATTTGTAGTAATCAAAAACGCTATACTGCGAAGATGAGAGTAATTTAGTCTGAAACTATGATGGCCCTGACGCTTTGATTGAGATAATTTGTTTGTGATTAGACAAAAAACAAGATAAACTAAGAAGCCAAACTAAAACCACCCATCGTTCAGGTGATTATGATTCACTATTCTATGCAATCCTTTATGTATCAAGGCAACAAATATATTACTATGCCTATTCGGAGTCAGATATTCTTTTGGGATGCGGGAAAGACAAGCGATACCGCAGGGGTTCGCTCAACGCCTGTCAATTCAGCAGACGAAGGAAAAGAAGTTGATATTCTTTCAGGCGATAAGGGAAACAAGAATACGAGTTCTCAAACTCAAGCCCCAAACACATTTGTAGTTATTGAAAGAGTCGCCATGACTCCATCATACTTTACTTGTGGTGAGAGGACTGCGGCAGACCCAAACCCTACATATCGAGGACAACCTGTTCAATATGGAATTGCAGGGCCAAATGCTTATTTTCAACCGAGAGTTAATGATACCTTCTATTTTTCCAATCCTGACGGCACAGTAGGCTTAGGAATGCCGGGAACGGCTATTCCTTTCCCAAGTATGCCCTCTTCTCAGTCTGTTTTGGATAAGACCCTATTCAACGAAGCCAACGAATCAGGAGGCTATGGTGCGGGCGATTTAGCCCCTCTAAATATTCATGTTATGGCGGGGCAAACATGGGATGTGGGTGTCACCTTTACGAATGGAGGGGCTTATCAATTAGCAGTATCCACATCTTCAGCACAAACTGACTTGGCCGAAAATACAGACCAAATAATAAATAACTTCGGATTCCAAATCTTAGGTTGGAGTAATTGAGGTGAACTAATATGGTCGCAAACAATGGAAGTGCATTTATCCCTCCTATGACTGTGGGAGGTCAAGTATTTTCAAAAGTTCCATTAGGAACGATAGAGATAAATTATGAGGAAATAGATTTGGCTCAAACCGCTACTGCTATTTCAGGAGTATCATCAAAAGGCATAGGTAATCCTTTCTTTTCAGGTGGCGTAGGCACAAAATATGATGTTGATTTGACGGCGGGGGATTATATTTTTTATGGAACAGGCATTCCCGATACTACTGTCTTAAATCAAGTAGTGGCTGTATTAAGTGCAAATGATATGGCGGTTGATGCTTTAGTGATACCCCAAACAGGAGATGTTAATTACACCTCAGTTCCTATATTTAGATTTGACAATCAACCTCCTCTCACTACTCAATTGACTCTTCTTGCAGACCCTACCGCTATTACTGCCTCAAAGACAGGCAATAGATTTTATTACGCTGAGTTTTATGGTTGGAATTGGAATACCAATCAAATAGAAAACTTGGCTCAAACAAGGGCTACTGCGGTGGGGGGCAACCCTTTAGACTTGGGTTGGGAAGATGAAGCGGGTTGGATTTCGGCTACATCCACACTACTCACTTATGGAGGTTGGAATGCAACCATCACAACAGTAGCCCCTGACCCCACCACAATCAATAATGCTAATCAAGAAATAGTTCTCTATTATACCACAGGAACAGAAGTCTTTAATGGATTGACTACAAATGTTGTAAGCACAATATCATTCATTGAACAATCTAATGTAGCACAAGACTACAAAACACAACTTGGGGCTGAACCATTCAAAAATAATGGAGGCAGTAATACTATGATGCAGATTGCTTTTGATGCTACTGAATATTTTGGTATGTATGTTGCCTCACCATCACAAGTAAATCCGAGTGGAGTTCCCGCACCTAATCAAGCCATCAATGCACAATTTGGAAGTGATAATATTCAGATTGGGATATTAACGAGTTCTTATGATGCAACATCCACATTTGAATTACAAAATCAAAACTTAACTGAAGGTCAATTTCAAGTATTTGTCAAATATACAACCTATGATGGAGTTGAATCTGTGGTTGCTAAAAAATTAGTTGAAATGGGAATAACTGTAAATCCTGAAAATGTAAGTTGGTATGTCAAGGAGATGCAAGATAGAAATGGATTGGATGAAATAGAATGGACTTTTGATGATGAAGAAGAAGCACCCGTTCAAGATGAGCCTCAAAACTTTGACCCTCTAAGTGATAATCCAACTGACTATGTTCCAAGAAATGCTAAAAACAATGAGGAGAGTGAAGAAGATGCCGATTAAGCCTATCATTTTTGAATGGAATAATTTAACCTCAGATTCAACAGGTGCAATAGCATGGACTACAAATCAATCAACTGCCCGATACCCTGTATCACTTGATGCACTAAGAGAATATGACATCTTCAATGGAAACTTTGGCTTGAGATTAAACAAACCTGCTCAACTCTTAGGAAATGAGTTTATGGTAATTAACAAAATTGCTTGCACACCATTTGCGGGGTGTCATGTTCAAATCCTACTTGAAGGAACAAAATATTTCTTAAATCCTGATAGACAACTGTTTGGCTCTTATGGAATCTCAGGTCTTGCCTCACCCTATCCGATTGGTGCATCCTCAACCTGTAATGGAACGGATGAAGTCTTGCCGAGTTTCACATTAGACCCTCCTGTTTATATCTTACCCGGCCAACAATTTTCAGCAATATTTACTTCTCTTGATGGTGTGACAGGAGTTGATGCGGGTGGCTCAACTGCCGTAGGTGCTATTATCCATTATACTCTATTTGATGGGATTGATGCTATGATAGCAAGAAAGGTAATGGAGATGGGTCTTGCAGTCAATTCTAAAAACTGCGATTGGTATAAGCGAACAATTTTGAAGTTATCGAAAGAGCAAACGGAAAGAGTCGGTCAAAGCCAAGATGGAAATATTCCCTACTATTGACCCAAACCTTTAATTAGATGATTACACAAATTGTTAATTGGCGTAGGGGGCGCACACAGACGAATCCACCAATAAGTCTGCCCCTGCGCCACGATTTCTTATTCTTTAATTTAATTACAACGATAGTAATAAATAGATAAACATAAATGTCAAGTTGTGTGGAATAGTTTGCATGACTCAGATGATTATGACCCAAGAGGGGATTTAATCGGAAATATTGTTTCAACACTCTTTTTTATCATTGTCTTAACTTTGATAATTGTTTAACGAACATCTTAAATAGTTTGAGTTAATCGCTACAATCATGCACCCAATTAGATGTCCTGTTTGTGATGAGAAAATAATGATTAAGTATTCTCCCGAAGAGAGAGAGGGTGCAACTATGAACTGTCCTGAGTGCAACGCTTTGCTACTCAATAGAAGCCATCATGTCCTTGACTTTCATAAGTGGTTGCACCATGAGAATGAAGGAGATTGGCCTTTGGATGGAGATGGAACATCTTCTGTATCTGTGAATTAAGGGGAGGATATTATGAAAACACCAAAATGGATTGATGAGGATTGGGCTGAAGGTCTTTCGGATTTTGAATATAATTTCGCCACAGGCGCATTCAAAGACACCTATTGGAGAAAGTTAGTTGGATACAATAAATGGATTAGGTATGAACTCCATGATGAAGAACAACTCGCCCACACTTATTATTCAAAAAATCAAAAAATTAAGCCTATTCGATTTATTGAATGGCGACCAATCTATGTTAATTTGCTCAAGACTCAATTTGTTAATTCAGGTAAGAACGCATGGAAAATATTTCCAAACCCTCACACCGAAGAAGCAAAAAGAAAATATGTGGAAATGTTTGAATCACATGGGCATGGATGTTTCTGTTGCGACACTCCAAATTATATCATACAAACAGACAAAAACTTCATAAGAAAGATGATGAAATGGGATTGAAGAAATTAAGAACAATTAAATACTTCAACGAAAATGTTGAGGTATGGAAACAATCTGTTATTTCTGTGGAACACTCCTATTATGGGTTGAAGAACAAGACAAAGAATCATACGGTTATCAAGGTGAAGGCATTGTTGCACACATGACTTGCACCGAATGTAAAGCCGATGTATTATTCATCGAAAATCGGGAGGCTTGAAAATGTTTGACATTATCATTCCAATTCTCAAAATGAAACCTAAATACTTGCATGAATGTCTTGCATCTTTGAAGGCTCAACAACATAAAAAGTTTAAGTGCTACATCATTGATGGTTCTCCTGAAGATTGGGAACTATACAAAGAAAGCATGGATGTAATCAATAGTATGATGAAGAAGGATAGGAGGTTTGAATATCATAGACATCCCAACCTTGACGAGCCTTATGTTTCTGAGGCACAAAACTATGGATTATCACTCGGCTCAAACCCTTATGTTTCATTTCTCGGAGGAGATGATTTTTATTATCCACACCACCTCATCAGTATGAAAGATGCTATTGATGCTGAACTTGACGATGATGTTGGGTTTTGGTTTTCTATGGTAAGAGTCAATAGTAAGACAACTTTAGATTTTCAAACATTCAAAATTGGGAGAGTGAGAAGTTGGTTGATGAATCACTACTTATCTTACCCCACAATGCCTAAATATCTTTATCCCTTTTTCCACAAAGGGAATGCAATTTTTATGAATGGATTAGTCCTAAAAAGAAAATTAGTTGAAGAGGTTGGCGGATTTAATGTTGATTACCGAATAGGAGAAGATGTTGATATGATGATGAGAATAGTTGTAAAGGGCAATTATGGTCGGTGGTTGCCCTATGTAGGTGCTTACTTGAGGAAACATGATGGGCAAGCAACAGATAGTTCAAGAATATCAAAAATGAGTGCTGAAGAAAAACTACAATGGAGTAGGCAATTGGCTCAAAAAGAAGTGGACTATTTGGAATACAAGATTGGTTGGAAACGATGGAAAACTATGGATGATTGGGAGAAAGAGGTTGAGGCGAATGGAGGGAATCCAATCTTACAGGGAGATGGTAATGATAAACAACTCACAGGAAAAGAATTAGAACTTGAATATCAAAGACTTGAAAAAATTACAGGGGTTAAAATGACTCCCGCACACTATCAATTGCTGAGAGGAATTACAAGTGGAACATACATGGATAAAACCCATTTTGAATTATTGGATGAGGAACGAATATTTTTGCTCAGAACAGATGAAGAAACTACTAAGTTTGATGAAAGTGACATCGTAATTTGAACCAAACGAAGCGTAATATCGTAAAATATCTTGATTTATCTTGGTTATTTCTGCTATATCTCAGATTGGGAAATATTAAGCAGAAAGTCTAAACGATAGACTGAGAGCCTGTTGTCGAAAAAACTGATTTTAGTGAATAATTTCTGAATGACTTGATTTTGATGTTTCGGAACTTGATTTCTCATACCTTATAATGTTTTCTATTTTTTCTTCTGCTTCGTCAGAAGATACGAACTTTTGCAGAAAAATAAGCAGAAACATCCTCAGATAAGGATAAATGATGCAAAAATCTGAGATGAAGTGATTCATTTAAGTAGGTCATTGAAGATGTTAAAGTATGGCTGACAAAATGAAAGTTATGGGAAAAGGATATGCGAGTCCAATATCATTTGAAGTTGATTTAGAACCGTTGAAAAATATATTCGTTGATGTATTAGAACAACAGAAAGATACTGACGATAAAATGATGAGAGGAATTAAGGAATACATGAGTGATGCAGTTGAATCTGAAACTGTATTTATTGAGGGTCATAAAACTCCCCACTATCTTTACCGATTGTATGAATACATCAAAGACAGTTTTAATCTTGATGAAACTATGGATTATTCATGGAGAAGAGAAACAGAAGTTCCTCCATCGAAATATAATTTTGAAGTAAAGAGGGGTGAAAAAATGGTGTTGATATACAAAGGGTTGCTTTTCATCTCATCTAAAGAAAATCCTGACGAAAAATATGTGATTTGGATGACACCCTATGATGAAGATTTAGGGCTTGAAATGGAAATATTTTATGATGGTGAGAGAGAACAATTCAAAGCAAGAAAGGATTCTTTTCTTGAATCATTCAATGAAAATCACCCTTTGAAAAATGAAATCGTTGATAGTAAATGGAAATATTTAGATGTCAAAGATGTAGGTTGGGGTGAGATTATTGTGAGTGATGAACAAAGAAAAATCATAAACAGAAACATCATCAATTTCATCAAAAACCTCTCAATGTATAAGGAAAATAGATTACCAACAAGTCGAGGAGTTTTGATAACAGGGCCACCCGGCACAGGGAAAACTCTTTGTTGTGAAGTAATCGTCAATGATTTAGATTGTTCCACCATTTATGTTTCCACAGATTCAGTAAGCGAAGTTGGCGACATCAAGAAAGTTTATTCATTAGCAAGAAAAATCTCCCCCTGTTTAGTCATAGTGGAGGACATTGATACGCTTGGAGGATTAGATAGGACTGTAAGAGGAGGAGAGCATCCCTTATTGGGTGAGTTCTTAAATTGCCTTGCAGGGATGGGTGATAATGATGGAGTTATTACTATTGCGACTACAAATTATGCAGAACATCTTGATGCCGCACTTGCAGATAGACCCGGCCGATTTGATGTAAGGTTAAACTTTGGTTTGCCTAATGCAGAACTAAGGAAACATATCTTGGATAAATACTTGAAGGACTTAGGAGTAAAGGTTAAGTTGAATGGAATTGTTGATAAAACTGAAGGTTTATCAGGGGCATACTTGAAAGAGATTGTAATGACTGCGTATATGATTAGCACAGAAAAAGATGAAAAGGTCAATAAAGATACACTTAATGAGGCAATTGATGAAATATTACTGCTGAAGGGAAAGGTTAATCCCAACTTTAATCAGAAAAAATCATCAACTAATAATCTCTATGGATAACCAAATATGGGCAATCTTTAATTATCAGAAGAGGAGAATCGTTGATATGGCTCAGGATTCTGACTCAATACAAGACATATTGGGCGAACTTAAATCACTCAATACTACTCTCTCATCTGAAAATCAGCAACACTATAATGATTTCACTCAATTTAAGAGTGAATATTTCAGTAGGAATGAGGATACAAGAGATAGCCTAAGAGATATTAAGGGAGATGTAAGGAGTCAAAGTCAGGACATTGATGCTATGCAACTTGATATGACTGAACTTAAAAATGAGTTCAAGCAAATGAAGTTTGATTTAGCCCCCCTCTTGGAAATGAAGAGATATATTCAGGAACAAGTAATTCGATATTCAAGTGTAGGATTCTTATTCGTTATGGGGGCTACTTTCGGACTCTCAAACATGGGGTTCTGACCGATACCCTTATCTATCGGAACGCAAAACTTATGGGTGAGGCTTGAACTATGACTGAGTATAAACTTGAAGAAGTAATGATTATGAAGCCAATGCAAACTGCCGCCAAAGGTAGTATTGGATTTATTGCAGGGCCAATTGCCGTAGGTGTTGGACTTTACTTCGGATACAAACTTTGGACTATGATTCAAGGGATGCTTACTGAAAGATTTAGTGCTGAAGAAAAGCCTGTATCTAATTTGACTGCAAATGCAGGTGTTGTTGAGGTTAAAGAATATTCATCAAATCTTGAAGGTCAAGCATACGGGCAAACTGCAAACAATTATTTACAAACCTATCCTGTGGCTAAGTTCGGTCAAAACTTTGGCGGGAGAGCCTTTTGAGGTGGGTAAATGATTGATATTGAAGAACTCAAGGCTGAAATGGAACAGGAAAAGCAACTTGAAAAAGATGATTCTCCTACTCTCTTAAAAGAATTGGATGATGTGGCTACTTCGGCTTCAGGCGCAGTTGGAATCGTAATGCTCGGAACACTTATTTTTGACGCAATAAAGAATAAGAATAGCGAATCAGGAGAAAGGTTATTTCAAGGGTCATTAGGGTGGCTACTTGGGATTGGCGGCTCGGCATTAGTGGGCATTAGCGTTGGCCGATTAGGGCGAGGAAGTATTGCTCAAAAGGAAGCAGAAAGTTTCACAAATATGATTCATAAAATAGAAGAAGATTATGAGGCAGAAAAGGAAGCCGAAGAGGAAAGGAAAGCCGAACAAAACACTCAAGTTAATAATCAAGCCATGATGCTTACAAATCCTGAAAACTTCACGCTTGCCCCTCTTGCATACGATATGGGATTGGGGTTTGGTGAATATGGTAATGCAGTCGGCCAAAGTTTGCTGACTTACGCCCAAAAGTGATAAGTAGTAAGATGGAGATGATTAAACATGGTAAAGCATTTTGGATACTGCCCCTCACTCAGAAAGAAAGTTGATTTTGAGGTTTCCGAAGTTGTTGATATTCCAACCAAGAGAGGAATAAAATACCAAATTAAAGGAAACTATGAAGGCCGATTATGCAATACATTTTGTAGTGCATCTAAGGCTCAAGAACTAAGAACTCAAATCGGCAGTCCAAAAGTATTTACTGTAATGGAGGCTGAAGAAAGTCAAGAAAACTTGGCTCAAGCAACTCAAGAAGAGTCTGTTCCTCCGATTATTGGCCCAAGCGAAAAAGCATACGGTCAAGAAGGCGAAGCGGCACAAGAATTACCACTTGCCCAAACCATGCCTACTCCAATTATTTCTGCTGACGATATGAGCGTTCAGCCAATTGATGATTTATCATTACCTGACGCAACATTAGCAGATATGCAAGAAACATTAGATGTTCCTCCAACTATGGATGCGGATTTTGAGATTGCTGAGATTCAACCCGAAGGAGATGGGAGTTCTATTGGAAACATAGCCCCTATGAATCCTGATGCACCCCTTCATGCTGAAGATTTTGATGCTGAAGAAAGTCAAGAAAACTTAGGGCAAGCCACTCAAGAAGAATCCGTTCCCTCCATCATTGGGCCGAGCCAAGAAGCATACGGTCAAGAAGGCGAAGCGGCACAAGAATTACCTCTCGCTGAAACAGTTCCCACTCCCATTATTTCTGCGGTGGATATGAATGTCGAACCTATTGATTCCCTCTCATCGTTTAATGGTGGAGATATTCTGAGTCAAATGGAATCCAATTTAGGTGAAAGACCTGAGATTATGGCGGATTTTGCTATTCGCCCTTATCAACTTTTCGGTCAAGGTCGGTCTATTGGAAACATAGCACCGATGAATCCTGATGTTCCTTTTGCATCTGAAGATGATGATGATGATGATGATGATGATTATGCAGATAGTGAAGAGGCAAAAGAAAGAAGGGCTTTTGAAGAGAGGGCAAGTTTTGACCCCGTAGGATTCCGAGAAATGTATGGTGTGAGTCCTTATTGGGGTGATGATGATGATTTTGATGCAGAAACATTATCCTCTCAAGAAATTGAAGAGATGGCTCAAGTGCCTCCCCCTGTTTGTTTCGCAGAAAAGATTCCTCCTTCAGTTTGGGAAAACACTCCACTTCAAGAGCAATTAGATTATGCTTCAAGCAAAAATGAAGGCTTATTGGATTGCCCTCAATGTGGTATCTCAAAGGCTGAGTTGCGAAGTCAAGGTGGATACTGTGGAACAACTGACCCTGAAAGTGAGGAATATATCTCATCAAGAAGTTGCCCGTATGAAAAATACTTTGCACCTCAACATTGGATAGATGAGCCTCAAGTTATCAGTCACATTACTCCTGAGAGAATTATCTTAGAAGATACTTTAATGGCTGAAATGGATATGCCCGCTACTGACCCAATCATGGCGGGGGTCGAAACAAGATTCATTCCTAAAGGATTGTTTTACCAAATCAATTCTATGTTGCCTGATGGAGTAGTAGCGAACCAAACAATTGACGGTATGAGTTATGAACTTTCATATTACGGTATGGATACAGAAGCACTTGATAAAATCATTGATTCTCAATCGCAAGGGTATGATATTATGTTTGGGGCTGAAACCTTTGATGCTGAATCCAAGAAGAAGCCAAGCAAGACGGCTGAAAAGGCAATCTTGACAGGTGCATCAACAGGTGCAACAATGGAAATCGCTGACGCTCTTTTGGCGGCTGAAACCTTTGAAGCAGAACAATGCAAACATGAAGAATACTATGTGATTGGGATGGATGGAGATGAATGGAATGAAGGGGGAGAAAACTTCGCTATGCTTGAGATAGAATGTGAAAGTTGCGGTGTAAGAGGTAAAGGAGAAACAAACTTAAGTTATGATACTGCACCCAATAGAGAACATAATCGTATTTGGTGGGAGGACATAGGTTTTGAGGCAGAAACCTTCAATGTGGAGTTTGACGATTGGGCTAACCAAGAAATGAAGAGTCATGGCGAAAATGTTTCCTTCAAAAAGTGGGCTAAAGAAGAAGGCGAAAAGCATGGAGATGTTCCGCTTACTGATTGGGCTGAACATGAAGAAGAAAGCCATGATGAAAGGTATGGGGCTGAAGAGTATGAAATCTTGATAAGCGATAACAATATGGACTTTGGCGATTCTTACAACTCTTTCAATGAGGAACAGGAGGCTTTAGAAGAAGCATGGAAACTATCACAAAAAGAAACTGATATGTTTGTTTATGTGAGAAGAAATGATGGAAAGGTCATTAGAGTTTTCCGACCTAATCTTGGGCGTGGGGCAGAAAACTTTGAATCTCAATCGGCACAAACGAAGGTGAAGCCTCCGATTAAATCAATAGGTATCCTTCTTGGACTTGGGGCTATTGCGGCGGTTGTTGCACCTGAGAATCTTAAGAAAATGTTCAAGAGATGAGCGAACTCTTTATCTATCTGAATAACTGAGTGGTAATTATGGATTCCACACCTCAAGAGGATTTAGGGCGAATTGCATGGAGAGGACTTTTAGTTCCTCTTGTTGGTTCTGCCGCATTCTTTTCATCATCTATTGCAGGTGTTATTCGGACTTATCAAAAGTATGGATGGCCTCAAAGAGCATTTACCCTTTCTGATTATTTCTTGCTTTCTTTGCCGTTCCTTATTGTTCCCTTGACTTTGCATGAAACCGTCAAAAACGGAATTAAAGCGGAGGAATTAAATGGGCGTAAATAAGCAAGATACTGATGATGCGAAATACTTCACATTAGGGTTGGGAGTTGGTGTCTTTGTTGGAACTGTTTCGACATTTATTGGAAACATTTTAACTCATAGATATTTGAATAAGGATACCAAGAAGATAATCTAATCTTGGGCAACGGTTAAATACAAAGAAAGATAAAGGTATAGTATGCCTCTTGAAAACGCTGAAGAAGGAGAACTATCTGAATTGAATATCTCTCCAACGACGGTTGATATTGATTCAATAAGCAGTTGGAACTCATATATCTTGAGTCGAAGAGAGGCTTTTTTTGCAGAAAGAAAGGCAGTCATTGGGCGAGAGTATGATTCTAATAAACGGTCATGGGATAGTATCATTGAAACTGAGTGGATGGTTATGGAAGAAAGACTCAATGGAGGCTTAGGTGTGGAAAGAGAGATGGAAGCACTTATGGGCATTGGATTCTTCAAAAACCATCAAGAACTCCTTGATGAAGTTCAAGAGATTACATCACACCTTGAGCAAACAGAAGTTGTATTACAGGATGAGCGAAGGGTGCTTACGATTTACACCTTTGAGGACTTTTTGATGTTGTCTAATCAAGGTATATTTAGAGATAATATGTTCATCCTTGACCCTCAAAGTAGGTGGAAACGAAAGGTATCTCAGACATTGAATGAATATGGATTTAATCAGGTTCAAAGTTTAATTGTGGAGGAGGAAAAGTTATATGTCATCTCAAGAGTCTAATGAAAAGGTCAGTAAGGAATATTGGGAGAGTTTTGCTGAGAACTCATCCAAGTTTATCACCGCAAAACAAATTATTGCGTATATCACCATCATTGGTTTGCTTGTTCAACTGATTGGGATGCAAATTGAACCTTCGGAATGGCTGATGTGGAATGCTTTGACATTCATTATTGCGACCAATCTCGGTGCAGTTCTTTTGGCCGTTCACGCACAGAAATCTGCTGACGAGATTCGGGAAATGTATAAGGTGGCTTTTAATGCTGACTTTTACCACACACTACATATCCTTACCACTCTCAAAATTGCAGTTGAAAGAGAAGCCGAAAGAGAAGGAGTAAGCCTCCAAAAAGAAGTTGATTCGCTTGGGATGGATGGGTATAGTGTTATGAGAGGATATATGAAATCATTTGCTGAACATTACCACTTATCTGAGAACTCTCCCCAAACCGATGAAACGGTGGAAATGCCTGACTATGAGCATGAATCTGAACTGTTTGTTTAGAAAGGTTTATAGCACAGATAGCACAGATATTCAACTATGAAGTCTAAACTTACATATCTCTTAATGATTTATTGTATGGTTGCGGCTTCTTTAATTTATATTTTAGTTAATTGGCCTTATACACCTGTGGATGCAATCGAGGATAGCAAAAAATTAGGGATGTGGGGATTTCTCATTGATATTATCATAATCTTACCCATCATATTGTTCATAGCAAATAGAAAGAAAACAAGTAGGAAAGGTTTAAGTATCAGCGCAACGAGTCATAAGGAGTAGGTGAAGTTTAATGGCTAATCAAAATCCCCAACCTGAGATTTATACGACTTCGCACTTCTTCAATGCAACTGCGGAGGGTGCGACTAATACTCAAACAGTTTATACTCAGCAAGCAAACAATGAAGAGGTCAGACTATACGGTTTTAGAGCAGTTGTTGTTGATGCTCAAGGTGCATACGCTTTAGCAACCCAAAACTCCGATTTCGATATGAGTATCCAAGTAGGAAACTCAACCGTTCCATACGGCTCATTCAGTATTGCATCTGTTATGGCGAGTGATACACTCTCATTTACATTTGCTTGTCCTATTCTTGTGTTGTTTAATCAACCAATTTCAATCACTATGAGGCAAAGAGGCAATTCCACTACTACTGCGTATGTCAAGGTCAGTTTTGATGCTGAACTATCCCTACAACAAGTGAACTGTTTGCCCGGTGAGGCTCAATTCCCAAGAGGTGCTTAAGTATGGTAAATCAAGACCCACAACCTGAAATCTATTCGACTGTTGCCGCATTTTCGGGTGCAAGCCCTCAAAATACAGTAATCAGCAACAACATCAACACATTCCAAGCGGCAAACGAAGAAGTCCGAATCTATGCAGTTGCAGTTGAGATTCAAAATCCAACCACATTTGCAGATTTGGCGGCAACTTCAAATAACTTTGAGTTGAAAATCCAAGCGGGAGTAAATCCTGTGCCTACGAATTATTTTGATATTGGTTCTGCGGCACTTTCAAGAACAAAAATCATTGAATTGACTTGTCCTGTGGTTATCAAGTTTAAGCAACCTTTGAATGTTTCAGTAAGGTGGACTCCACCAACTGCTACAAATCTCGGACAAGCAACGGATGTTCAAATTAAGTTAATTGGTGAAATTGGAGTGCAAAAAATAATTGGGTGATATAATATGGCGAATCAAAATCCACAACCATCTATGCTTACTGCGAGATTTGATGTTCCAACAGGTGCAATTGCAGTAGGAACAACTTATTCAAATGTTGTCACAACACAACAGGCTTACAATGAAATTATCTATGTCTATGGACTTAATGTTCAAGCATTAGGAGATGATGGACTTCAGGATTCTGCCCTTGTTGATGTTAATTGGGATATTCAAATTGTGAGTGGCCCAAACTCAATTCCAACGAATGATTTCGACTTTGCATACATCTATAATAGACAAGACAAGACAATCTCTTTTTCAAGCCCAATTGTAATCACTCACAGGCAACCACTTCAAGTTGTTCTTGAGCGAACAGGTGCAGGTGCAGACATGACTCAAGCATCCACATTCCTCATTACTTTGATTGGTGAATTGGTGGTAATGGCTTAAGGTGATTATCAATGACTCAAAATGATAAACAAAGAGATGTGAAAAGACCTTACAGAAAGAAGGCTTTTCAAACAGGATATTCAGTCATTACAGATACGACTGATTCAACACCAAGACCTCTTAGTTCTTACTCAACTACTGAAACTCAAGCAACCGTTCCTGTCCGACCCGGAATTGACCCTACTACTTATCAGAAAATGACAAGACCTGCCGTTGAAGGGCTTGAGTTCACTCATGCTCTTGATACTGCAAGATTTAATTGGAATGCAGTTCCAAAGCCTGACTCTTCAAACCTTATTGGTCGGCAAAAGTTTAGTTTGAATATTGCTTATGACCCTGCCGCACCTGCAACTTTAGGACTTAATGGTGGTGAATACCAAGATATTCTTGTCATAAATGTATCAGCAATTGCAGGTTCGGAAACTCCAACAGGCTCAAACTCAGGATTGCCTCCTCAACCTGCCTTGACTGCTACTGCTATTGCACCATCAACGAATGATACGGCATCAGGTCAAAATGCAAGATTCCCTAATCAGGGAGGAGTATCGGGAACTGCCGTCGCAGGGAGTGTTCAAATGATTGGTAATGATGAAGTTTATCGGATTTCAACATTCGGACATACTGAGATGAGTGGTGCAACAGGAAACAAATATCAGATTTGGGTGGATGGTTCTCTATTCATGGAATGGGATAATTTCCAATGGTCGCCTATTGTTCCAAGAATCAATCAATGGAAGTTCGACCAACCTATTACAGTCACACAACAAATTGTATTTAGAGTTGTAAATACATTAGCACCCGGCAATTACAAAACAGATGTTGTCGAGGCTTGTTTCGCAGGTTGGACTGAACAATTCACAGGCTACACAGATGTTTCTTATCAGCAACTTACCCCTACAAACAACTGAGGGTAAGGGCAAACATTAAATAGCGGTAAGAATAAACCTTCAATTGGTGAGTCCATGACAGGTCAATTTTCAGGAACGGATGCGGGTAATGCAAACCTTACTATCACAGATGGAACTACAACAGGATTTGGAATTAACAAAATTACTGTTTCAGGAGGAGATTTAGTTTCTGCATCTAATGGTGCGGCAGTTATTGATACATCAGGCGGTGGCGGTGGTGTCACTTCACTCAATGCGGCCACAGGTGCGCTAACACTTGCGGAGGGAACAAACATTACTATTGGAGTTGTAGGAACAACACTTACCATCAATGGCGACTCAGGAACGATTGCTACGGGCGTTGCTAATCAAGTCGCATACTACACAGGAACGGATGCGCTTGGAGGAAACACAGGACTCAGTTTTGATTCCACAGGGCCGACACTTTCTATTGGAGATACAGTAATCACAGGTTCAACAGGATTAACAACTTTTAACAACACTCAGGCTGATGTTGATTTTAGGGTTGCTACTACGGGCAAGGCGGCGGCATTAGGAATTGATGCAGTTGCTAATACTGCAAGATTTGATGTTCCTTTGACACTCGCAATAGATTTAGCGGTGGCCGATGGAGGAACAGGTGCTTCAGATGCGCCAACTGCAAGAACTAATCTTGGTGCGGCATCATCAGGCGCAAACTCCGACATTACTTCTCTATCAGGACTTACAACTCCATTAACTGTTGCTCAGGGAGGAACAGGAGGAAATACTGCCGCTACTGCATTGAGTAATCTTGGCGGATTGCCCCTGACTGCTGATATTTCAGCATCAGGTTCAGGATTTGCGATTGCTTCAACAGATGCAGGGAAAATATTTGTTATGACTGTTGGAGGTGCGGGAAATCTTGCAGTCAATTGCACAGGCACAATAGGCACTTTCCCTATTGGATTTCAATGTGTTGTTTTATTGGAATCAACTGCGGGAGGTCAAGTTCAACTAACTCCGACCAATAGTGGAAGATTAAATGGTTCTGATTCTGCAACAGTAAATCTAACAACGGCATACAAGGCATACACATTAGTTATTGTATCTCAATCAGGTGGAGTAAATAATTGGGTCGCAATTGGTTGATGGAGTGATTGAAATATGTTGCCCTCAATTTATGGTTGTTCATCTCAACAAAGTTCAACTCCTCCACCACCTGCACCTTCGATAGCCATTTCAGCAGTCACCTTTACAACCCTATCGTATGGAACAACTTGGGAAGCAACGCCAATAGGAATCCCTTTGAACGATAAAATAACCACCATATTAAATGCGGGCAATTCATTTACAGTTCCTACTGATGGATTAGCACAGTATTATTCAAACTCAAATACTTCTCAACAAGTTTTTCACATGATGGAGGTTGCTTATACTCCTACAAATTGGGCTGAAACGGATTTACCTACTGATGGAAATTGTCAATTTGGTTTTGAAACTACTATGAATGAAGCCCCTGCCGCTTCTCAATTAAGCACATGGCCGCTTGAAGGGAATGTTGAAGGGGGATTCCTACCTAATTCCGCAAAAGTGGATGGGGTGAGAATTACTACGATTAACGAATTAAATAGGAGTGATGTATTCCTACTAAGCCCGATTTTAGGTGAAGAGGGTTTCTCGTTGCGTAATGGTGTTCAAGTATTGGTGGGGGGCGAACCTGCCGAACAAAATAACACAGACAGGTTAAACAAAATTATATTTGCCGCACAAAACTTAGGTTCATCATCATCTTTTGACCTTGTAGTGAGTGTTCTTTTGGGTGATGGGAGTTATGTCACAAGCCCTGCTCAAACAATAACCATTCCTTCGGGCGCAGTTAAAACCAACCTTGTAGGGGGAATAGGAATCAATTCATTCACAACTACAACTGAGGCATACGGTGTTCAATTACCGGGTGGTTCTGAACCTCCGATAACTGCAATAACAACTCCTTCTCAGATTCTTGTTTCCGCACTTAATACAGGAAACTCATTTACCACCCCTGAGTTCGCACCAAATGTAGGAATGGCGCAAGGATATAACGACCCTGACGACCCTGCGGAACAAGTTTTACATTCTTTCGTAATTAACATAGATACTTCTGCACTTACCTTATCAGATTATCCCGCTACTAATTTAATTGTTGAATATTTGTTTTCATGGGATGCAGATTCAACAAACATTGACTCCGCATCAGGGATTCTATGGTCGGGTGAATTAGGTCAGGCGCAGGGTTCAACCAATGTAGGAAGTATATTTACGACATCAGGCGGGAATGAGTTGGATAGTATCAATACAAATGCCGTAATTCCTTTCGCTTCTGTTGATTTACCAAGAGAGGGAGATTCAAATAGAGATTATAATGCTTCATGGAAAGCCTATGCGGTTTTGGCGGGCGAACCTGTGGATGCACCCTACACAGTAAATCTCAAAGTCAGAATACAAAAAACAGATGGCTCATTTACTGAATCGGCTGAAGTGCCTTTGAATATTACTGCAAATGGCGTTCTCCCTGTAATAATCTCTTGATAACCATAATTAAGACAAAACCTTAACAATCGGAACACCAAACGATTAGTATGGTTGAAGAAGAGGATGTGAAGTATCTTAAAGAAATGATGGTTGATATACTTGAAGTTATGGATACTGTTCATAAAGAATTACAGACTTTGAAGTTGATAATTACTAAACATGAAGAAAATCAACATCGAATTGTTTCTGAAATCGTAAGAAATAATTCTGATTATAGCAATACAATGTTCCAATGAATCCGTTAAGTTCATATATCAAGTCGTAATAAATAACCGTATGGGTAGTTTTCAAGTAAAGAAAATGAGGATAAAATACCTCCCCCAAGTTTATGAATTGCATAATGAGTCATTTCCTAATCCCGCTAAAGCAAGATATTATGAAACTTTGAGGGGCGAGAAGGATTCTCCATTCTATATTGCACTAAATGATGATGATGAAGTAATTGGGTATCTTGCTACAAGAATAGTAAGGCCAAAAGGATATGTTGTTGCAGGTTCTTATGACCTTACTATGCCCTCTCTTATCGTTGCCGCATTCACCACTAAAAAGGATGATGAAAATGAGTATCAGGAAAAGAAGGTTAAAGATGCCCTATTGGATGCCTTGATGGTTCAATTAAGAATTGGAGGGTTTGAAGAAATAAACGCAGACATTAGGGAATCGCAAGAACTTTCAAAAACTGTTTTCTCCGATTTTGGATTCAGTATGACTGAAGGTGGAACATACAAAGATGGTGAAACTAAGTTAAGATTTACCTATTCATTTGATATTGAATTAGTTTCAAAGGAGTTCCGAATTGAAAGAGTTTCCTACAAGCACTTGAATAGGGTAAAGATGCTACATAATAAATATCTTTTGGCCGAAAAGGATTACGGTTATTTTGCCCGAATTATGAAGAAGAAAGGGAGTGTTATGCTTGTGGTTGTTGATGAATATGGGCGGGTTGTAGGGTATTTAGCGGCAAGGAAACAACATAAAATCCCTGATGATAAGGAGTCGCCATACAAATACCTTAACTTTGTATCTATGGCGATTGATGAACGAGTAAGAGGAAACAAATTAGGACAATTTTTAGTTGAAAATCTGATTAAAGAAGCAAAAGAAAGTGATGTTGAAGTAATTTTCGGTCATGTTCGAGAGAATAATTCTTATGCGAGAGCATTGTATTCTAAATTACGATTTAAGGAAAAGGTTATAGGAGAATACAAGGATACCAAAGAGAAAAAATACAAAATTACCAAGAGGATTAGATACCCTTCTATTAAACCCTATGTTGCACCGACTCTAAAAAATGGAGGTTTGGTCGCAGTAGGATACCTCATTAGGTCGCTTCAGAATAAGTAAGTTTGCTCTTTTCCATCTTCATCAAAAGATTTACCAACCCACTCACTTACAAGTTTATGGAGTTCCTTAATATAGGGTGTGCATCCATACCTATCAACAAGTTCCCACATCAAAGAATCATACTTCTTAACTGAACCTTTAGATACTGTCAAAATAATCTTACCCGGACATAATACCTTTATCGGCTTTCCACTAAACGAATCTATTCTTTCATCCACAACCGTAGTGCAATTCCCCGATAATGGAGGTCGTCTATAACTCGTTGCACACTTAACACACCTTACCTTTTGCTGACCGAATGCTCTTAGATTTCCTCTCATATCTCTAATCAAATGCCTATCAATTAGCCTACTTGCTTGGTCGGTATTATTGACTGAAGATAATGTTTCACCAAGAGCGAACTGAGCAATCGTTTTTTGCCTCATAGACTCAAGCGTATTATAGGGGTTGTCTTTAGGAGATTCGGAACAATCATTGGTTTCATGTGTGTATCCGAACCCATCCATCTCTTTATCTGTGCCGAGAACATCATTAACGGTGATGATTCCATGATTTTTCGCTTCTTTAGCCGATATAAACTCCTGTGTGGCCTCGTAAAAGGTTAATGGGTATCCCCACCCTATATCAACATTAAGTGCCTCCTTGTCTATTTCTGAGGGGTTTATCTTTGTTGTAAGAATTAAAGGTGCATCCATTTGCCCTCCTCTCGTAGTTGCTAAAAACTTCTTGCTAAAGTTAATTAGACCATCCATCAAAAACATTATGCAGTCAATATCTCCATCACAGTTCCTTCTCTTTGCCGCATGGAAAAATGGATGCCCATAATGACCCTTGATAGGTGCAACTCCAATGAGTCTGCAAAGAATTGCCCCTGATGTGTGAGGTGCAAGACCCATCATCAATGAACCAAATAAATCTTCAATCTTAGTCGCATTATAGTGTGCGTCAAGGCCATACACATTCACAAGAAGTTCATCAACAAAATTAGCAGTTTGAATGAGTTTTTCACTAAGGTATGATGAAACAATAATATCTTGAGGCTTCAACTCAATTACTTCACCCTCAGACTGAACATCATAACCGAGTTCTTGAGCCTTAGATACTGACAATCCAATCTCTTTAGGTTTGAAGTGAGTCATAGTAATATCAACCATATCAAATCGTATAGTTCCATCTCGGAATACTGATATGTCGTTTTTATGTCTAAGCATACCTTTAGCCAAATGCTCAGGTATCTTTTCTGCACTTGTCATACCTTTCACCCCCTTAATTGGTGGGTTTGTATTCACCTTAGCCATCACTTTAGCCTCTTTCCAAAGTGTGAGCCAATCCAACCTTACCTTCTCAACATCAACAAACTCAGTTTCCTTACTATCCACAACTCCTGTATGTGTTGTATTTCCCTGACGGTCTATTCTCAAGCCCATATAAACTTCCTCATCCAATGAAATCAAATCCATTACTTTTCGTTGATTCCCTACATTAAATCCAACAGGAAATAAAGAATGTATCGAGGGTTTCATCTCCCTTAACTTAGCCCCTTCAGGCTTACCCATTCTCGCACCAATTCGGTATGAAACAGGATTTTCTAATTTAATATCAAGTATATCATTCAAGAATGAAATCCCATCCACTTCAGGAATATCTTTACTGTATGAATTAACGAACTTTAGTGAATACAAAATCAATTTAGATTTATCACCTACTAAGAAGAACTCACCATCAAAGACTTCAACATCAATACAAAGTGAATAAACTGTTTCTAATGCAGAAGGATTAACTTTAATTTTACCTTTTCCACATACAGAAACGGAAATGTTATCATAAAGGTATTTAAGTTCTTCGGCAGATACATCATTTAGGAATGGAACAAACTTAGGATTCAATGAAATGTTATGCTGTTTAGATTGCTTTACTGAATCCATGAAATCATCAACATAAGTTAATCCCATATCTTTTAGTTTAGCCGAATGAAAGTCATAATTATATGGACTCGGAATAAAATTATGATTATTCTCGATAAACTCTCCCGCAGGTATCAGTATTTCACCCAAATCCCAAATCTTTTCAATAGGCCAATCTGTATCAGTTGCATAGCCATCAGGCAGTTCTGAACTATCAATAATCCTCTTTGCTGAACCATCCTTAAATTGAACATAAGGGGCATCAATATCTGTGCAAGGAGTCAAAACAGTAGCCTTGCCGGGTCTTTCATATTTAATTTGAGTTCCAATAATAATGAATCCATTCAAAGCCTTCATTGTTGCAGGGTGAATAGAAGTTGTTGCTAAACCTGCAAGCCTACTCCGACCATACCTAAGCCTAAAGCCACCTTTAGCCAAAGGTTGCCCAAACACAGGTCGCCCCGCCAACACATCTCCAAGATACTTAAAATCCTCTCTCACAACATCTCCTTCGTCGGTGTCCTTTTTCTTTGAAGTGAATCCTCTTAGCCATTCCCAACCATCAAGACCTAATTCATCAACATACTTAAGAATCTTAGGGGCTTTCAATACTAAGCCCTCACACATCACAAGAATACTGCCTTCTCTCACCTTATTAGTGGGAACTCTTGGTAAGTTCCTTTGACCTGAAACTTCAACCCCAACTCCTTCACCATCAAGATAAACAGGACATTCTCTTGCGATAACTTCTAATTGAGGATTGCTTGGTCTATATTGAAGTCCTCGACCATAAGCACTTACCTCTTCTTTGTATCTTTCCACCTCTTCATAAGTCATAATTGGTGCTGATAGTTTGAACATCCTTCTTAAAATATCTCCAATCAAAACTGAAAGTGCTTGACCTGTTCCGCCCGCAGACCTAATCGGCCCTGCATAAGAAATCGAAATACATTCAGATGAGTCCTCATTCTTCATTAACTTGGCTGAAACTACACCCTCAAGAGGGGCAACAAGGATTCCCTCAGTTAAAACTGCAAGACCCGCACACACTCCATGATAAATTGAATCAGAAACTTGTTGTCGGTTTGTGAACTCCTCTATTTTTTCAAACTCAATTAAGGTTTCCGAATAGTGAGGCATATCAAGATATTCATAGGTTCTCCCTTTTTGCTCACAGACGAAACAAGATTCCATTCTCCATTCGCCTTTTTTAATCTCTCCCTTACCATTACAGACTTTGCATTTTTTAGCAATCCCATAAAGATAAGTTTCTGCGGCAACAATTTTACCAACCTCAAGTGCAACCATTTCTCTATTCCCATCAAAAGCAGAAGTTAATTCTCGGATTTGTTCTGCGGTGTTTCTTGGATGTAAAAAGTTAAGCAATTTTTGAGTTCGGTCAGCCAAATCATGTGCTTGTGGAATCTCAACATTTAATACAGGGTCAAATCCTTTTGCTCTTGCTGATTCTGCTATCGCATAAACATTATCACACTTCTCTTGCATTGAAGAAATGTATTCTGAGTAATCCATAATTAAGATTTATCTTAACACCTATTAAAACATACCTATGAAAATGTTTAATAGGCAGAACAGAAAAAATACCAATATGGGTCTAACGCCATTGATGATTCAACAAGGGGCAAGTGTAGGAACTTTCATAGCGACAACGGTAAAAACCAAGCCATTAGCCTTGATTGCTATTTTCACCATATCAGACTTAGGAATCAAAACGATTTTTAAGAAAAGTGGAAAGGTCATAAAGAATAACATTGGATTCGCAGTAGGGGTTTTTGCTACGACCATCTTAACAGGGCCATTTCTAATTGAGTGGGGTGAATCAGCCTATTACTATATCAATGATAAAATAGTTGATTTAAGTGATAATTTCTTCAGTTTCACTTCGGCAATTGGCGGGGCTTAATATTCCGACAAGGTATTGATGCAAATAGGGCAAGTCATGGGTCGGCCACCCGTATAATGTTCTGCACTCATAATAAGCCCATTTTCAGCACCTAAAACGAGTTGTGTGTGGTAATCGCAGTATGGTGTATCCTGTGCTTCTAAGGCCGTAGTATCGCCTGAAATAAGCATACTTTGAATATCGCTATCAATACTCTCGAAAACATCTTGAGGAGTGGAGTTTGATTGTATTGGTCTTAAAAGATTCCTTTGCTCATAAAAATCAATTAAGGGTTGCGTTTTGGTCTTGAAAACACTCAGTCTGTTGGAAATTGTTTTGGGGTTATCGTCGGGTCTAATGAAAAGTTCTCCTTTGCACAAGTCGCAAGTTCCTTCTTGTTGAGGTGGTTGGAATAGTTGGTGATAAATCTCTCCGCAATCCGAACAAGTTCTTCGGCCACCCAATCTTTCAATAACAACTTGTTTTTCAGTATCAAGGAAAAATACCGCATCAATGTTTGTTATTTTTTCAAGTGCCTTACCTTGTGGAACTGTTCTTGGGAATCCATCAAGAATAAATCCATTTTTACAATCATCTTCTTTAAGTCTTTGGGAAACCAACTCAATCATAATTTCATCAGGAACAAGACTGCCTTTAGCCATATACGGCTCACACTTTACTCCTAATGGTGTTTTCCTACGCATATTATCTCGGATTAAATCTCCCATCCCAATTTGAGGCCATCCATATTCCTTAGTTATCAATTTTGATTGAGTTCCTTTTCCTGAGCCGGGAACACCCATCATCACTAAATTAAGTCCTTTGGTTGTTGATTCGGCTCTTTTTTTGATACAGAAAGCACATCCATTATTTTCTTCATCAAGACAATGCTGACAACTCAACTCAGGGCAACCTCGACAAGCAATCAATACTGTATCGGAATATGGGCCTTCTTTTCGCCCGCACTCTCGGCAACTATCTGCTTCAAAGGATTCAGCCCGATTTCCCATAACGGAAAACTTAGAGGGTTGAAATCCTTCTATTGCTGACGATTCAAGGATTTCTTCAGGAGTGTAGTCGCTTAGTTCTTGACTTGGGGTGTAAGGTGCTTGAAAGGTTTCAGCCGATTTACTTACTTTCAATTCTCCCTTGAGGTTGAATCGCTTCTTGAAATCATTGAAACTTGCACTTAGGCTTGGCTTGTTCCAAAGAATCCATCGAGATAGCGCACCTGCGGTTGTTGGGTCTTTCCAATCCTCCTTAGTGCTTGTAGTTGTTCCTCCACCATGCCTTTCAAGGTATCTCTCCATCCTTTCCTTTTCACCATGTTTGGTGTAATCGCTTGCGCCTCTTTGCCCAAAGTGAGTCGTTTTAGTTCTCTCATCAGGATAGGTAAAAACCGCCATAAGTTTCTTCTCATCGTTTGTGCTTCTTTTGACTTCAACTGAAGTCGGCTTTCCTTCTGCTTCAAAGGATTCAGCCCTCTTTCGGAGGTCTAAATATTTCAATGGTGATATATCTCCAACTAATATGTTATCCATAAACTCTTTGATTTTTGGATTTTGCTTATGACAAGGAGATAGTTTGATTGGCGTGGTGGTTTTTGTGTAGTTGCTTCTCATAAATTGGCTAAAGGTCATTTTAGCAATAGCATCTAAATCTTCTCCATCAACTTCATCAGTTCCTCCAAGATTTTCTTCCCACACTTGAATATAATCCCTACAAACTCCCTCAAGAGATGTTGGATTCCAAAGGCCAATGTCGCTCTCCCATCGTTTCTCATAGAAGTTTCTATGTTTGCACCCTGCATTGTGGATTTCATAGGGAACTTTCTTATTCCAATCGCACATTAGATATGCTTGAGTTTCATCTTCGGCTTCAAAAGATTCAGCATAATAATTGAAATATCTTGGATTTCTTTTTAGTTTGCTTTCCATGAAACTTGCATAGGATTGGGCTTGCTCTCTATGTCGGTTGCCCCTAAACTTTCTAAATGGCTTTCGCTTGTAAAATACTGTGGAGGTTGTTTTGTGGTTTTCAACATGAACTCCATAGGGAATATCCCCTTCAGCACCGAATAGGTCTTTCAAAATTGAATCTCTATCTCTTCTCAAATATTCGGGATATTCTCCTGACTCAATCAATTCCTCCCTTACTCCGTATGTTTTTGCCCTTCTATCATCTGCTTCATCGGCCAATCTATGAGCCTGTTCCCAACTAAGTAATTTGCTTGGGCATTCTTTAGACCTGCAATTATAGCATCGGTTTCCTCTTCTTAGGTTTTTTCCGCTAAATGTTTTTCTTTGAAGGTATGGAACATCCTCATACCGCTTACAGTAATATCGGTTTTGATTGAACATATTTTCCACCCAAATCATCTCTTTTTCAAACTCAGTAATTTCTTTTGGCTCTTGTTGTTTTGATTTCCATTTTGATTTCCAAGTAGCATCATCTTGCTTAGTCCACCGATTACCACTTCTCGTTGGTTTTTTGAGGGTGCTTCCATAGGAATAGTATCCTCCCCTCCCATAGCCATCAGCCCTATATTTCTTTACTTTGTCGGCAATTTTCTTTGGTTGCTTTGAGAATTGTTTTCCTTTTTTGGTATCTTTTCGCTTCTTGTCGGAGGTTTCTTTGTATTGTTTATCGCTCAATGCTTTGATTGCTTTTTCAGGCAAATATCGCTCGCCTGTTTTAGATGATTTCTTACCTGATTTTGTAGTCCATTTTTGGTCGCCCCAATTTTTCAAACTTTTTTGGCTCTTAGTTTTTTTCCCACCCTTGTATGCCTTTTTGCCTTTTCCCTTCATGGCTTTTTCATAATCTTCAGTCAAGGACTGTGCTTTCCGAGCAGACCATTGACCTGCTTTTGTTCCGTCTTGTGCTTTCGCAAGAATCCTTTTGAAAATCCTGTTCCTTACTTTTGCGCCTTCTTTTCCATAGGTTTTTTCGTATTTCTTCATTCGGGCTTCATCTTTTGACTCGGCATCCCACTCAACATCTTGCCTCCAATCAGGTTTTCCTTCATCTTCAGTATCTTCATCCCACTCAACTTCTTCACCCCACCCTTCTTTTACTTCGCTTTGGAATGCAGTTTCGCAATATTTTTTATTCAAACCAAACGCTTCAAAAATTAGATGTGCTGAGAATCCTGTAATGAACACACCAAGATAAGGCCAATACTTTTTATCAGTAATTCCTTCTTGTCTAAATTGCATCAAGGCCGCACCAACTACGAAAAGAGAACCACCAACTACTGTGGCTTCTGTGATAAGACCTGACCTCATATTGTAAATATCCTTCTTATGACTAATAAAGTTTCCGCATAACAAGCCCTATTTATGATGGCCCTAATGCTCTAATTGCTAAGTATGATATTAGGGTCGTCATAAACATAGAGTATTATTGTAGTATTTCCCTTACTTTTGAATGTAATTTAGGTTCTGAAAGCCAATCAGACAACTCTCGAAACTCAAAATCATATACTTCACTTGGATTTACATTAAGATTATCAATCAAATCACCGAATCCTGAATCATTCAATGAAATAAATACGGTGTAGTAATCTCCACTATAATCATCTAATTTATGTTTATAGTGTGAAATCATACTATCAGGTAATGAAACAGCAATATTATCTAAATTGAATGTAGTTCCTAATTCTTCTAAGCATTCTCGTTGAATACAATTCATTATTGTATCCTCCATACCTAATCCTACATCATCATAGGATTCTATGATTCCTCCTGTTCCCGACCACTCTTCTGTATCTTCTCTTTGTTGCAGACCTATGATTGGGTCGTCTGTTGAGTGGAAAAATACGAAAATACACCCTGCGGCATTTACCTTATCAGGCATAATTAAGACTCCTTAACACTTCTCTCTTCTTCAGGCACAGTAGTTAATCGCTCAGGCAAAGGTAAGTAAAGAATCGGAGTTTCATCAGGGTCGCCTGTAAGTGCAAATCTTACGCTGACTAATTCATTGGTTTCTAAATCTCTCACTAATCTCAAATCAATAGAGCCTTCAACATAATTTACAATTTCTGTTTTCAATCCTAATTCCTCATCAATGATAATTCCTTTGGGTTCGCCTCCGAATCCTCCATCATGGATAAATGTGATTGCGAAGTCAGTCACTCGGTTAATCTTTTCGATGAGTTCATCAATGTCCTCATGGTCGTGGTCGTGGTCGTCATGGTCGCCCTCAGCCCTCATCAACATTCCTTTATCCGCAGTTCCTTTCTTTGGATAAACCATAAAGTGTTCATTAAGATAAGCATAAGCAAGGTCTTGATTGTAAAATGGGATGATTAAATTGTTATCCAACACAATCGTTCTTTCGCCATTTTCATAGACTCTTAGTTCTCCTACTTGACCTGCGGGGAATGATTTACTGCCTTTCTTGGCTACAAGCCAAAAACTCTTGAAAGGCATTTCGTTTGCTAAGAATGTTTCTGCTGAAAATGATTCAGCCGTCATTGAATCATCAACGCATTTACAATTACCGTAATTGGGCTTAACAGTATTACAATCATAGCAATATCCAACAATTGTAGGGTCTATCCCCTCATCAGCCCAATCATCATCTGATTCAAAGGTTTCAGCATCATATCTCCCATCATAGGTTTCTCTATTGTTTAAGAAGTTCATACAATACCAATCTCCATCAGGCATCTTTTTACAATCCATCCCGCCACAATTACTGCACCATTCTTGGTCGCCATATACACATTTTGAGCAGGTATTTCCATAGAACTTGTTTCCTGTTTGATTACATGATTCACAAAGTTTTGATTCAGCATCAAAGGTTTCAGCACCAAGAGCAGATACTTCTAAATCTTGTATTGAAGATGAGTTTCCATACATTGACAAACCTGCATCATATTCCACACCACAAACCCTACACTCAGCCGGGTAATATGACAATTCTTTATCATCGTCATGGTAATTTGCACCGTTCCAATGATAGACTGTAATATTTTCACTTGAGCAACAATCATTATACCCTCCATTTACTTCTTCAGCACCTAATGTTTCAGCATCATATCTAATGCCCAACCATTCTTCATTTTTTTGAGGCTTCTTGCCCATAACTGTTCGCCCATCGGACTTTCTCCTAAAAGTGTATGCCTTTGAAACAAATGCTGTTATTGGCTTATACACACCTGAGTAGGGTCTAAATCCACTTGAAGTCCTAATTGCTCTTGCCTTTTTGAATGGCCTCCTAATCACTAAAGTTCCTCCTCCAACTTTGTGTTTCCACCTGATTAAACATTCTCTTTGGTCTTTGGCCGATATGCCGTCATACCTACCTCCTGTTCCTAATCCTCCTCCTTCAAAGACGAAGAAACCACCATTTCGCCTTTCATCATTAGCAATTATTTCACCTACATGACCGTCATACTCCATCCTGAAACCTGCATTTCTTCCTGAAGTTAATTTAGTTAATTGGACTCCCTCAATCTCTTTTGTTTGACCTACATTCCACCGCCCTGCGAATGATTCAAAGGCAACAGTTTCCGATTCAAAAGATTCAGCCTCATAATCGTCATAATCTAATTCACAATCCTTACTACAAATTGACACCCATCCTCCTTTTCCATAACTGTATGCGCCCATTTCTGTTTTTTCATCACAAACTACACATGGACTCCCTCTATTATTCTCTTTGTCGTAGGCTACCACGCAAGCACTACAAACCTTCTCGCCCTCTCTTGTGCCTCCTCCAACTATTTTATCTCCGCACCAACCGCAATCTTGGGCTTCAAAAGTTTCAGCACCTAATGTTTCAGCATCATACCGAATATCCAACCATGCCTCATTTTTCTTCGGGAATCTCCCCACTATTGGCTCTCCATTCCTCCTAATGAATCTGTATGTCTTTCCTCTATTTGTTGGATAGAAAACTCCGCTATATCCTTGACCGGGTAATGTGAAACTATACAATCCGCCCGCAAAAATGTGCCTTGCCTTTTTGAATGGACTTCTAATCACTAATCGCCCTCCGCCAACTCTATGTTTCCACCTGATTATTGCTTCCATATTATCAGGAATATCTTTCTCACTATAACCACTTCTCAATAGTTCTCCATTCAAGGCACTATCATATCGCCCCATTGAAAATCCTCCCCTTGCATTTCTGTTGATTTGATAAAATTGACCGTCATAAATAATTATGGATTCTCCTTGAAAGTCTAATTTGAATGCCCCATTTCTCATCTTCTTGACTCTTACTCCTTCAATCTCTCTTGACGCACCTACATTCCACCGACCTGCAAATGATTCAAATGCAACAGTTTCCGATTCAAAAGTTTCAGCCTGATAAGAAGGATAATTTTGAGGGTTGTCCTCCATGTCAAGCATCTTCACACAGTAGGAACAATCTTCTCCCATATCTCCATCGGAATCTTCACCACATCGGGCGCATTCCCAACATCCATAGCCTCTATCGTCATGGTATTCAATTTTACCATTACAACCGCAAGGGCAAACACCAAATGTTTCAGCATCGGCTGAAGTAAATCTGCCTCCTCTTGGATTCTTTATCCTATTCCCATCATCATCAACTTCTGTTCCTCTTGGCTCTCTATGAACCATATAATCGTATTGGATTCTTTGAGCCTCATATCGCTCAAGAGTTCCATCGTCATATTCCCGAACCTTCATATCACCAATTCGGTATTTTTGAACTTCTCTCTTTTCATCGGATTCAGCCCCACCTTGATACTTGTAGTCATTTTCATGTTCATAAGCCCTGCTAAATGGGTAATCTCCTCTTCTATATTCAGGGATTGAATCTTGAGAAGCAACTGATAGAGTTGTTCTTCTTGAACTGCCCCTGCCTCGCATATTGTATCTTACGAAAAACATCTTTCCATTATATTCATAATCAGCACTAATCAACCCTCCATGATGCAACCTTCCACTACTTGATAACTTAGTTCCTGATGCTCTTTGAAGGGCGTTTTTGACATTAGTTTCTAATTTATATCTTGAGCCTCTATTGCCTCCATACCTAAATGATAATCGCTGACCGTCAAGTTGTGAAGAACCATTTCTCAAATCAAAGAATATTGCTTGGGCAGGTTGTATGAAACCCTCCCCATAACTAATTGCCCCGCTACTTTGACCGTTCACAACTTGGTAAATTGAAGATTCAGGGTCATAGAAAGCATTGTAAATCATCTCCAAATAATTGATTCTTCTTCTGTATTGAGGATATTCAATCGGTGGAGAATCTTCAGCATTGAATGATTCCGCAACCTCAATAGCATTAAAAGTTTCTGAGCCAAAATCCATGTGGCCTCCACCTTTCATTTCCATCTTAGGGAATGCTCTTTCTCCCCAACCCTCAGAAACCTTGTCAGTAGTGATTGGGCCTCCTTTTGCCCAAGTATCACAAGTTCTTGCTGAATGACATTTGAAATGGTGCATCCAACAATATCCTAAGACTCCTTCGCCATCGGATGTTTCTCCCGGCATACAGTCTTTCATTCTTGGCGACCTATCGAAAGCAACACAGTTTCCACACTTAGATTTCTTTGCCGCCTTTTCAGTTGTTTTCCATTGTTTCGCAATATCTTTCCAAAAATCCGCAGGTTCTTCAACATTTAGCGGGCCATATCCATAATTTTTAATGGTTGCATTTCTATTTTTTGTATTGATAGCAACATCTTTAGTCGCAGGTGGGCAATCCGATTTTGATTCTTTTTCAGCATCTAATCGCTCAATCTTCAAAGGCTCTCTTGGCTTCTTTGATTCCTCTCTCACTTTCGCAAGTGCCTTTGCTAATTGCCCATCAGGGTCGCCTCCCCAATCTTGAGAATCATCCTCGACTTGTTTTTTTCCCTTAACTTTCTTGATAAATACACCAATTCCGAAGAGTATCCCTCCTCCAATCAGCGTATCCTTGAGAGAAAACTCAGCCATATTGAGATTTTCATTGTTCTGTCTTATAACCTTTTCGCTTAGTTATCGTCTAATTCATCTTGTAAATTGTAATCTAATCTGATTTCAACAGGTGAATCAGGAGGATAAATTGAAGGTTCATCTCCTCTAAGCATGAAAACTTGGAAATCACCGAATGAAACTTCTTGTCCTACATCACTAAGAGGTATAAACTCAACATCTCTTGGAACTAAGTTATCATCAACCCCATAGTTTGCAGGGGTGTGTAGCCTCACATTGTATCGGCTCATAATCTGTTCTAATCTTGTTATTTCTCCATCATCCAACCTATCATTTGCAGTTGAGTGTTGTCGAACATCATCGTTGTTTAAGAATCTTAGAGCCAAACTTTCATCAGGAATATTAGGAGTTTCAAGTTGAACTCTCAAAGCATCCATAATCAAAGGTCGGTAATATGCACCAACCCTTTGTCGGTCTAATGTGGTAATGAAATCGTCAAAGTCCACTTGAAACCAAATTGCAGTATCGGCTTCGGGCGACTTAATATCATCCTCTTGAAGATTGGATTGAGTATCAGGTCTATTCTCATCTAATTGGTTGGGAACTTCGCCTGAGCCTTGAATGTTATCTCCAAGACCTACAATTCTTCCATAGACAACAATACTTTGCCTATAAATAGGAACTACATTAAGCCTCCAAAAGTTTCCTTGTTTAATCATAATTGGGTTGCCGTTAATCTCTTTCCGAGCCATTGTTCTTACGGTTGTTCCTACTGCTTTCGCTGAAGCAGTTGCAGAATATCCATTATTCATGTGCATGATGAATGAATTGATTCTTTGTTCCATGTTCGGCATGATTTTCAAATTACCTCTTACCATCTTGCTTCTGATACCCCTGAGCCTCATGTAATTTCTTACAGTTCTTCGGGTTGTCCGAGATAGCCGAGAAGCCCGCATAATGCCTACGCCATCCCGCATCATTCGGTTAATGGCTTCTAAAGCCCGTTGCTGAACCTCCTCTCGCATAATAGTGAATCTATGCAGACCTATTTAGAGGTTGCGGGCTTGAATAGTTTAGAAACATCCTCATGCTTATACAAAAGTATGCCTCCCGCCAATGCAAGTGAAATCAAAGCACTTTGAAGTGGGCGTTCTTCATTCTTGAAAACTACATCCTCAACAATGGTGATTCCTCTCCATGCAGAAACTATTGCTACTGCATAAAGTGAACCTGATAAAACATCCATATCGTTAAATCAAATTAACTGCTATTTAATGGTGTTGGTCTTAATCATCGAAAATACCGACTCGACCAAGATTTACTGATATTAACTTGTGTAATCTAAAATATCCGTCAGGTTGAACTTCAACACCATGAACGAAGAACTTAAAATAACTGTGTTCAGCGACATATTCCATCATAGCACCCACAGGGTCAGGAGGGATAGGACTCCAAGAACCATGAATCTCAGACAAAACTTGGAATCTAATATCCCATGATAATTTTGTAATTCCCTCCACAAATCGAGGATAATAGTATGCTCTCAAGTATGCCCATGTATGAGCCTCAGCCTTAGTTTCTCCTGTCATATTTCCAACCCCTCTTTCCAATCAGCATTAACAAAGAATGTTCCATCATCAAATCTTGTCAAAGCCTTGAGTTTAATCAAGATATTCAAATCCTCATTTGAGATTCCACATTCCTTTTGAATCTCTCTCTTATTGTGGCCGACAGGACACTTTTCTTTGATACACTCATACAACTTCAACAAGTTTTCATCAACTCCACTCGCCCAAGCCTTTGTAGGGAACTTTTCAGTCAAGGTTTCTAATGACAACTCAAATATTTCTGCCGCATACATAACATGATTAAAGGTGATTACAGTATCTCCCATGAGCCGAGCAAAACCTCTCACAAGATTAGCAAACTCTTGATACTTTCTATTATCAGTCGCAGTTCGGATACAAAAAGCATCTTTGAATTGAGGCTTCTGCTCTAAATCGTCGTAAGTGCCGTTAATAGACCCTGTGAAGTGCTTCAACTTAGGTGTGGTATGGCTGACATACCTCAAGTATTCCCTGAAGAACTTTCGCCATTTAGCCACCTTTTCAGCAATCTCAGATTCTTGAAAATCTCCATCCATTGATGAGATAATTGCATCTCTAATCCTTTGTGCCGCTTTTCCATCGGACAAAGAAAGTTGCGTGAAAATTAAAGTAAGCCTTGAAATAATTTGGAATGTATATTTTCCAAACGCATCAAGCATCACTCGCTTATCCATATCTTCTGTATAATAGTTCGGCGGATTACCCAAGAATAGAAGATTCAAAGTTGTTTCTCTCTCAACATCAAGTGCGCCTTTTTGCATTTCAATTTGCCCATTCGCCATCATGTTCATCAACTCTCCGAAGGTTTCATCACCCCATGTTTGAAACTCGCTGATAGCGACTCTTTCATGGTTCATTTTAGGCAACAAACCAACTTCAATAGCATTCAAATCATCCCCCGACATAGCACCGAATAGACCCGGAATTGTAGCCATTTTTCCTGAACCTGCCCTTCGACAAGGAACAAGAGGTTGAATAACTCTTTCAATCAAATGGTCTTTTCCTTCACCATGACTTGATACAATCCCTACATGAATCATATCTTGTTTTCTCTTAGGCGATAAACAGAATAGCAAAATCGCCTTCTTCAAAAAGTCCATAGCATAAAGTTCAGCCCAAAGAGTATCATCTCTCATCATTAAATCAAGAGGAGTCATATCATACTTGTTGCACAATCCCTTGAACTCTTGGAATTGTTCAGTAGTCATTTGAGATACTTGGAATCCATCATCAAGTTCCATACAATCAACAAGGAATAACCTCTTAGTTCCTACATTAGTATAATGGCCTCTCAACTCAACTCGCTTACCTTCTTTTTGACTGCGAGCAATCGTTTGAACCATATCTGCAAGTTCCTCATCTTGTAATGCACCTTCAAGATATTTCTCATTCGCATTATGAGCAAAGCATCGGACTGAATATTCTCCATCTGAAATGGTGAACTCAATCATAATTTTATTTGACCCTGCCTCTTTGTGATTGATGGCCTTGATACTATACTTGATACAAAATCCTGAACCTGTTTGGTTATTACCAAATACATTCCTATCATGTATGTCCTTCATACTGATAGTAATATCGCTATATTTAACAACCGTTTTAGAAACGAAATCGTAAATATCATCAGGAATCTCTTGCACCATGTTAATCCATACTCCTATGAGGTATTTAATCTCACCTGACGAAACATGAGGTTTATATCAAGTAATTAAATGTATCTTAAGAAACCCAACCCCCGAAGGGGTGTGGGGTGATTGATAAATTGGTTTGACTTTGGCCTCACTTCTTAGAGTCCATTTGGTCGTCAGGCACAGGTGGGATTACGACATCTTCACCCGAACTTAGCAACTTGACTGAGAATCGGTTGTATCTTCGCCCATTCTTTCCATCAACCTTATGCCTTACGAACTTAATCTCCATAGGGTAAGATGCGTCATTATCCAAAGAAGATTGAATAAAGTTCTTTAGATGCTCTTGTTCATATCCTGTAAGCCAAAGAGTCATTCTTCGCCCATCAGAAGGTGCGATAAGTCGAACTGCGGTTGAAACCCCATACTGTCCTTCAATTCCTTCTGTAAAACCTTCAAGGATGTAGCCTTCATACATTTGACTGTATCCGCTATCCTCATCAATAGTAGCCTTTAGGGTTTCTCTTTGAACATAAGTTCGTTCACCCTTGTTTGCTTCTTGTTCAGTTTCAATTTCTGCTAAAAACGCCTCAATTTCATTATTATTTTCCATATTTTATTCCTCCATATTTTGACACCCGTTTTGTTGTGGGATAATTTATAATCGTTGTGGTGAGGTATTTAAGCGTTTGTGTTTTTAGGAACAGAAGGTTTAACATCTAAAAAAAATAAGTGAATAATGTAGTGGGTGGGAGTTCCTGATTCCCCCCCTCATGCTTTTGCCCACTACACCTTTATTTTCAAGGGGTCGTAGTTTAACTTGGAAGAACGCTTGGTTTGCATCCAAGAGGCTGAGAGTTCAAATCTCTCCGACTCCACCAATCAATACCTTTAACAATCAGAAATTATTCTTTAGGAGTATGGAACAATGGCGACAAGAATGGAATAAGTTCTCAGAACAAGCCATTGAGGATATGAAAAAATATTCCGACAACACTAATGAGCAAAGAGAGTGGATGTGTTATGTCTATGATGTCAATGGTGTTTATCAACTTGGAGAACCTTCATACGGTGGCTTAAGTCGAATTGAAGTATCACCTGAAAAGAAAGGTGCTGAAGATAAGGCTAAGAATGGATTTAGTGAAATGCAAAGAATGTGGACTATTCATGGGCATCCCCTTAAGGATGGGAAAATATATACAGGCAGACAATATTTCAGTAGCACAGATATTTGCCGAGAGTATGTGAGATGCAGGGATAACGATGAACGAGTGGTTCAATTCCTTGTATATCCTCACAGTCAAGTTGATACATCCACCAATAGGAATGTAATGCACAATAGATGTAGGATTCTGATTTTCCCAAATAGAGAAACTATTGTCAGGGCTATGCAAGATTCAAACCCTCAAGCAGACGCAAACCTTATATCAGTTGAGAACTCCACCAACCAAACAGTCAAGTTGGATGATGGTTCAACAACACTCAAGAATGAGATGGATGTTGATTGGTTTAAGTTCCAAGAGGCACTTGGTCGAATGGGATTCATGGGCATCATAGATATTGAAGGCCCAAGTTCAGGTGCGAGAGCATTTGAGAGTGAAACACTATGGGATAGCAAAAACTTGCTCGGTGTTGGCCTTATGCTTACTATCGGAGGATTAGTATTAAGCCGAATATTCGGCATGAAAAAGAGCCTAATGGGTGCTGAAGTTATTGAAGGCTTTGGTTCTGACTTTGAAGCCTATCATTGAATTATGAAGTCCACTCACTAATCTTAGTGAATATTAAGTCATACTTTTCAGGGTTCGATGCCTCAATGATTAAATCAAAGTTATTTGGATTAACTGTATCAATCTCAGATTCCGATGGATGGCTTCTTGAGTTTGCATGAGTTTCCCAATCGTCGGGGTATGTTTTTTGTAATCTTTCGACTTGGTGATTATCTTCAATATTGATTTTTACTATTTTCCACCCTGCTTCTTTGAATCTTTTTACTTCGTTCTCATACCTGACATCATCAACTACAATATTTTCGAGGCCACTTGAATCAACATCCTTCAACAGAACATCAATCCAAATCTCAGGGTATAAAAAGTTTCGACCCCCCTCTCCAACTTTTTGATAAGCAACCCTATCCTTATGGCCTTCAGGAATATCAAACAAATAGTTCCCAAAGTTCTTTACTCCTGTGGCTAAACTGAATCTCTCAAAACCTAAACTTTCAACGATTTTTTTAGCCATCGTTGTTTTTCCTGAAGCCATCTTACCGCACAATGCAACTTTCATTTCCATGACCTCCATAGCATTCCACGCAAATTAAATCTTTTGTAAGTGCAGGTTTGGGATATGGCGTTCCACATAATCTGCATTCCACCCACTTTATTTCTTTCATAATTTTCACAAACCTTACAACATACTTAATGCTTACCTAAAATAATAGATTCCGAACCAAAAACCATTTTGACTGCATCTTGGATTGGGTTTCTTTATTGTGAAGCATATCCGTTAATATCTCTTGTAGTTTAGGTTTTTTACTTGCCTTCTTGATAAACCAATTTATCAACCATTCTTTACTCAACATTTGTTGTAATTTATGTGAGTTTGTTAATTCTTTTCCTATTTTTTCCCATAGTTCAATTTGATATTTAGTTCCTGATTCTTGAGTAATCTCCTCAAAGTCGGCAGTCATTTTTCCCGATAGTAGGGCATTCCCAATACCTTCCCCCGTAAATGGGTCAATTAGGCTTGCCCCATCACCAATCAATAAGCCACCATCCATAAAGTTCTTTCTTGGTTGAAGAGGGCTATCTCTTGGAGAGCCTAATGGTAAAAGCCAACCTTTCCTTGTTTTTTCTATGGGATTAGCATTTGCGAATCGTTCACGCAAGTAAGAATCATTAGTGATATAATCTAATAATGTTTTCAACTTTGTTTCTTGATTATCCATATCTGCTAAAAGCATCCCTACTCCAATATTAAACTTAGTTTCGGAGATAGGAAAAATCCAAAAATATCCGGGCATTACTCCTTTGATGAAGTGTATTTCAAAATCCCCATCACTCCCCTCGATGTTTTCCCAATATTCTCTTATTGCACTTGAATAATGTTGTCTATCTTGTTTCACTATCTCATTTTTACTCAAGATATATCTTGAAATAGGACAATTATAGCCTCCCGCACCAAGAATCCTTTTTCCAAAATATTCTCCTTCGGTGGTCTTAATGCCTACCATTTTATCCTCCACAACTATCGGACTCAGGACTTTTTCAGTTTTTACTTCACCGTCATTATCAAGCACCTCCATTGAGGCTCTTTGATATATCAAATCATCCAATATGTTTCTTTCAAGAGAAAATGCGCTGAAGGGGTCGTCAGGCGAATCAATAGGGATTCTTAGACTTGATTTGTTCGGTGAAACAATTACTACACCTGATGAGGATATTTTTTTGTTATCCTTTATGACATCACTCAAGCCCATCTCATGTAATATCTTAAGGGATTTTCCTGTGACTCCATCTCCACAAAACTTATCTCTTGGGAATGTTGATTTATCAACCAATAATACCTTGTTTCCTTTTTTTGCATTAAAAAATGCGGCAGAAGAACCTGCTGGCCCACCTCCGACTATAATTAAATCATACATAAATATCACCTATTATTTTCAATACTCTCGCAGACATATATAGGCATTTCGGTCTTGAGGGGTTTATTCCCAATTCCTCTATTGTAATGGTAATCGAAAGAAGGGTCAATGATGTATGTATCACCCGTATCAGTTTTACTCCTCACTACTCTCCCACACATCTGAGTTAATTCCATAGCAACCTTTGATTTATACCATTTCGGGTTCGCATCCATCTTCTTTTTAACTTGAATATCAGCAATAGAACTAAACGGCAACTTAACGATAATACAGAAATCAACATCTTTTCCATCGTATCCTTGATTAGCGTAAGTGGATATTAGAATGTCGTTTGAATTAGAGTTGTCAAAGTTCTCAAAACATTCATCTCGTTCTTGAGGGTTATCTGTGTGTGATTTTAACCTCCCTCCAACAAAAGGATGATATTTGTTGATAGCCTCTATTACATCTTTAGTGATTTCTTTTGTATATGGGAGTATCAATCCTTTCTTGTCTTTGTATTTCCAAGCAATTTCGCTTATTGCCTTAGCGGTCTTGTAATAATCATCCTCAGTCTTTCCTTTGTAAGTTAATGAACCCCCCTTGATTGTTGTATATATTGGTCTGTTCTCGATAGGGAATGGAGAATAGTTCAATTTGATGAAGGTTGTTTCTGCCTTATCCAAGCCTAATTCGTCGCAAAAAACATCTATATCACCGATTGTTGCACTCATATAAATCCTTTGTTTAGCACAACTATGTATCAACTCCTCAGCATCCCTCTTAATTGATAATGGTTTGAATGTAATTTTAGAGGGATTAAGTTCATTATTCTTAGTCCACACCCAATTACTCCAATCATTTAATTTATGATTCAATTGATTTAATTTTTGATTTAGATTTTTAGCGAACCTCATCGTTTCACCAACATAAAGTTTTCTTTCCATATTTGTGCTAATAATCTCACTTATGAATGTGAAATAGGCTCTAAACACCTTCGCCCCCAATTCCCATGACCTTTTCGCAGTTCCGATTTGCATTGAAGGCACAGAAGGAATACCAAAACCTGCATTCTTTCCATCTTTAGGATTCCAAGACCTAAGCAATTTATCTCGCCTCATACTGAGTCTTTTCTTTTGCTCACCTTTCGCTGATTTGATGTCTGAATATGTCGGTATGTTGAAGAGTTTTTCAAACGATGAATTAGAGAGAGATAAAGAAAAATGATTCATCAAACTGTTGCTCAAATTATGGGCTTCATCCACAATCAATAAATCCCGTTCAAGCAAAACTCCTAAAGGCCACATTGACATCAAATAACTCGCATTAGTCAAAAAATAATCACCCATAAAAGCATCATAAAGTGAAGAATAATATCCGCAAAAATCGGATGAATTAACCGAAGTTTCAGTATCTATTTCTGCTAATTTTCCAATTGAAAACTTAAAAGGGCAATTGAAATCTTTCACCGTTGAACAAGGGGCTAAATCTGTTGAACAACCATCCGAAACATAATTGCCCGAAAGAGCATCTTCTAATGCCTCCTCAATCAGTTCCATATCTTCGCAACCCGCATCAATATTTAACCTGCAAGAATAGTTTGATTTACCCATGACATTATCCATCATAGGCAACTCATCCACATATTGTTTCTGCAACCCCTTTAGGTGAGTTATGATGTAGGAATTATACTGTGATAACTTAGGAATAAAATATGATATTGCTGACTTTCCTGTTCCTGTCGGCAACTCAAGGATGATGTTCTTTACTCCATTACGGAGTTCGTCAGCAATCAGGGGAATCACCACCTCTTGCTCTTTTCTTGGAATCGGAAATGGACTGCCCTTGAAATAATCTAAGTTCACCGATAACGGCTTCATATCAGTATCAATAATAATTTCATTCATAATAGTCAATCTCCAAAGAAGTATTTAGATGTTTCATAGACAATGAGTAGGAAAGTTTAATAGGACTGACACTAACCGATGGGTATGGGTAAGAGATATGGGTTGGTAAGTATCCACGCAGATACGATAGATGAATACATGATACAGAACACAGAATCAATGGGTGCAAGGCATATCATAGAAAGACTCTATGACAATTTTAAGAGGTCGCCTCCAAGCCGAAGGCAGGTGGGAATCTATTTGAAACTCAACCCAAATTATCAGTTGGTTGAGAATAGCACACATGGGCGACTTTATCTTTATTCTTCAGCAAGATAATTTTTCAAATTAACTGCTACATCAACGCCATCGGATGTGATGGTCGTAGGAATACAAAATAATTCTTGATAAACTCTTCTTATGTCGGCTTTGCTCTCAGATGATAATTTTCTCGTCATGTTAATCAATACTCCTATGAGGTATATGAATCTATTGTCCTGATAGTCTTTTCTCTAATTCTTCCAAATCTAAATTGTTCCAATTCTTGATGATGTCGAGCATTATTGTGAGTTGAGGTATCATATTTGAGGTATCAACATCCTGTTTTTTGACGATAACTTCTCCATTGACTTGATAGTTTGATTCTTGAATGAACTTCTGTTTATCTATCATTGAGGAAATAATGATTCTTGCCTTATTTGCTGACTCTTCACTATCAAGAGGGATTTTGATTTTTTCATTACTTTTTTCCATCAACAATTCTGAGTTCCCAAGTGCAGAAAATACATACTGTTCAGGGTCAGATTCTAATTGATTGAGTAATTCCTCCTCAGATTTACCTGTGTTCTCTTTAGCGAGGGAGAGTAAATCTCCCACAGTAGTAATTGACAATCTCAATGGTTGGTGCATGATATTGAACATGACGAAATATAAATCGTCTTTATCTTCTTCACCATTCATAGCCACATCACTCACTATGACTACTTCTAAATCCCTATTTATCCCAAGTTTAACCTTTCCTATTTTATTCATTCAAAACACCCACAGTTATATCCAAATCCTTTTTCCTCTATATCAAACTCTCTTTTGCATATCCGACAAACTCTAAATCTCCATCTTAGTATGAACTTTTTACTCATCATTATTGCCTTTGTGAAAGATATTGCTTCATCATTTTGAAGTAAATTATTGGATAATTCACAATCAACCTCAGACTCCGCAAACGAAATGAGATTCATACTTCATTACTATCTCTTATCCTACTTAACTGTGTCGGTTGATTAACTTCTTTGTTTCAATCTCAAGCATTGATGCCGCCATGTCGGAAACCGCAGAATACATGGATTCAATATCTTCAGGATTTTGGACTCGGACAGTAATATTTGCCTTAGCCCATGCAGATTTACCGTTTTTTCTAATTTCTCTCGATGGGCCAATATTTAATTCCAACTCGAAACCATCAAACTTCTGTGAGGTCAATTTACTGATTGATTCCTTGAGGGAGTCCAACTCGACATCAGCATCTCCTCCATAGACATCATTATCCATGTAGCCGAGATACAAAACAGTATCTTTGTGTTTGATGCTGACTCTTGATGAATCCTTACCTACGAATCCAAAATTGCTTTCGGACTTGTTATGAAACTTACCTGTTTGTAAATCCAACCAACCTATTTCACCATCAGAACATTTGACATAGATATTATGCTTTTCACCTGTTTTTGAGTTCCATTCTCTTGCCTCAAATCCATCTTTACAAACTATCTCAATCATCCTTTTCGCCCCTAAATCCTAAATCGAAAATCTTAGAGGGGGTTTTCATTAGCCTCATCATAAATACTGTGTATTTCTCAAACAATTCAATTTGCATCAATTCATCTTTTTGAGAATCCTTCTCAATCTCATCCAACTTTGCAGACCAATCATCCAACCAACTATCGAGCATACTTGCCTTATCTCTCATCATATTCACCTAATTTATTATTTGACCTGCGACCTTATTAAAGTAATCGGTCAGTAATCATGTGGATTGATGCTCAATGCCTTACACAATTCCTTATATCTGTTCCTAATTGTGACTTCAGTTATCCCTGCCGCCTCCGAAACTTCTCTTTGAGTTCTTGAGTTCTTAGTCATTAGGCTCGCTAAATAGACTGATGCGGCGGCGATACCCGTTGGCCCTCTCCCTGCGGTCAGTTCAATTCTCTCAGCATCAGCGAGAATCTCTAATGCTTGACGCTGAGAAATCTGAGGGAGATTAAGTATAGAGCAAAATCTTGGAATATAATCTTTAGGGTTGGATGGTTGAACTCTCAATTTAAGTTCTTGGGCTACTGCCCTGAAAGTCCTTCCAATCTCTTTCCTCCCTGTCCTTGAATAAGCACCAACCTCATCAAGAGTTCTCGGAATCTGACCCATTCTGCAAGCGGCATAAATAGATGCCGCTACTACACCCTCGATAGACCTTCCCCTCACAAGACCCTTTTCAACGGCCTTTCTGTAAATGTATGCCGCCTGTTCCCTTACTTGCTTAGGCAAATCCATTTGACTCCCCAATCTTTGTAATTCGGCAAGTGCAACAGAAAGATTCCGTTCCTTAGAATTACTTATTCTTGTTCTTTGGTGTTGCCTTCGCAATCTCCTAAACATCTTTGCGGTTGAGGATGAAATCCCTGCACCTGCAAAATCCTTATTTCTCCAATCTATTTCTGTGGTAAGTCCTTTGTCATGGAGTAGTTCTGTGGAGGGCATACCTGCTCGCTCTCCTGAGTTTCCTCCATCTGAATCGTAATTTCTCCAATCAGGGCCATCATCTATGATAATTCTTGAAGCGACCAATCCGCAGTCGCTACAACTCTCTTCACCCTGCAAGTTTTTTTCAAAAGTCGTTCCCTTGCATTCGCTACATCGTTCACTATTGTTAATTATATCAATTCCCCCAAATTATCTCCGTTGTGGTTAAGTATTTAAGTTTAACGGTCAGTTAGAACTTAAAAACGGATATGAATTATCGTAAGTTTTGTCAGGTCTGCCCCATAAAACTACTTGATGCGACTCTCTCCGAGTCCATGATTCGACACCCACCTTATCCAATTCCATGAATCTTGTCTTATCTGCTCTCAAAACAAGGGTGATTTTTCTTGCATGAGGATTGTATCTGTGTGTTTCCTTAAGTTTCTGAGATAATTCTGTGCTACTCATAGCCCTCTCAGATAGTAATTCATAAACTCGCTTAGTCCAACCATTTTTCTTGCTCATAAAATTAAGTAGTATCGCTACCCTTTTAAGCATTTGCCCTAATCAGCAAGACCCATGAAGAACTCATCATAATCAGGTTCTTCAAAATCACCTATATTTTCAACCTTTTCTTCTTTAGTGGATTTTTTTGCTTTCGGCCCTAAATCGTCGTCGTCTGCACCATCCAAGATTGCATACAAATCTTCCTTAGTTATCTCATTTGAATCTCCGAAATCATTAAGAGTTTTTTGGGGGGTGTCTTTTTTCTCCGTTTTGGCTTTTTTATCTTGCTTCCACTTAATATCATCTTGCTTAGACCAACCCATAGCACTCCGAGCCTCTTTGTGAGGTTTGATTAAATTACCTCCATAACCATAATATCCACCCATATTATACTCCACAGGTGCTTTTGGATTTCTTTCAGTCACTAATCCTTCACAATCTATCCTAATGAAAGCATCCTTTAATTTGACAATGTAATCCAACAGTTGTGTTTCTCTTGCTGAGTGTGCGCCAAAATAACCTACACTCATATTGGTGCATTCAGGAATAATATGGTCGTAATTAGCAGTATCAGTAAATGAGCCTGTTGAATCTGACCGATGATTCATACCTAATTTTTTTCCCAAATCTTTAGAAAATGCTTCGGAACAACATCTTTTTGAGCCTTGATGGGTGATGATACTGTGAACATCCTTTCTATCGAAAGCAATCGCTCTATCATATTTTTCCAACATATCGGCACAATTGTTCGCAATCCATGATGAACCGCACCCTCCAACCTCTTCAGCCCTGTGGAAAATGTATAAGCCGGGAACATCTTCTCTCAACATCTCAAGCATAATGTAAGTTCCTGAGTTATCATCTCCCCCTAAGCAAGAACCATCAGTAGTGCTAAACTTATCATCAAGGGGATTATAGTGAACTGTTTGAATCCCTGCTTTGTGGTGAACTGAGTCTGTATGACAAGACCAAAGAGTTTTTGATTCTGTTCCATCAGGATTATTGACTTTAATGAGGGCATTACCATAACCATCTAAATACATACCTTTTGCGACTAAATCATCACACATCAAGTATTTTTGAACAAAGAACTCTTCAGCCTCAGTATATGCAGGTCGCATTGAAGTGAATAACCTTCTTAATTTACTTTTTTCCAACCTCATAGATTGTTTTTCCCTGCAAAGATTCATAAGCGAACCTTTTACACCCTCAGAAAGCATCATAGTGGTAATAGACGCTACTTGATATTTAAGCCTGTCGGTTAAGTCCACTTATTTTGGAAATCTTCATCGAAATAATCTTCCGATATATTGATTACTTCAGACTCCTGTTGCGAACTTATGCCTGATGGATTAGACTCACCTATGCCTAAGTTTTTCAAAGCATTGAAAAGAACTCTAAATGACTCATGTTCCGATAACCATGATTCTGTTTCGGAAAAATTGATGGAATCAATAGAGTTAATCAAGAAATCATCATCGTTAATATCATATTTTGTAGCCCTCACACCATCAATTACTCCTTGAATAATTTCTTCCCAAGACCTCCCTAAATCGTTTTCTGCATAATCAATTTCTGTTGCGATTATTGCCTTATGATGGTCTAAAAGTGCCTCCGTAATACTTTCATAATTATCATGCAAAGATACATATTCATACCATGAATTAACTTTGTCGTGCGGTGTAATTGTGCGCCCATACAGAATCGTAAATGAATATCCATTCCTTACGGCTATCCCTACAACATCTGCATTATCCATGTAGTCAGGAAACCATGCAATTATCGGATAAAACTGTGCAGTTTTCCAATCCATATATCCCGCCATTTTCATCTCCTCTCGGAGTTTATCATAACCGCCTATTTGTTTAGCGATTTCATCCATTTTGGCTCTCGCATTCAACTTCATACTATAACCTTACATTCTTTTCCCTAATGAACTTTACGCCTGTTTCCATAAGTTTTTCCTCAAAAACACACATTTATCTTTAGAAATTATGTTATCGGGGTTGGAATATGCCTCCCAAGCGATTTTATACGATAATGACCCCACAGTAGCGAAGAGGGTCGCCTTTCGCTTGTAGCCCTCTCTAATGGCCTCCTTGAAGGATTCTAATGGGATGACAAAGCATCCGTCTGCATAAGATACCCCCAACAAAGAAACTTGGTGAAAATCATTATTATAATCATCTTCTTTTGACTCATCCTGAGAACCATAAATATATTCCTCCCTCAAATCGAAACCACATTTTGAACATTGAGCAAAGGTTTCACCCTCATCATCAATTCCATATTCAACTGTAAATGAATAATCCATCTCCTCAATTAACCACTTTGATTTCCATTCATTACCTCGACTACTGAACTCATGTGTATTACTACACTTAGGACAATAGACAGTTAATGGATACCAACAATCTCCTGACCCCTTAAGTTTAGAATAAGTCAATTCAATCTCAGGACAATCATAAATCTCAACAGTCTTAGCACCTTTTCCGAATGGTATGGTTATGGCTTGACCTATGATTATATCCTCCAATGGATTCACCTCAAATTGTTCTTCTAATTACGAACTGACTAATAACTTCTTCGCTATTATCAACTGAAAAGAAGTCCTTGTATTTTTGCAGACCTCTTTCTAATTTTTCTTTACCGCTTTCCAAAAACTCTTCTGAGCATTCAAAGATACCTACATCTTTGGTTTTCTTATCAATGCAAAGGAAAGTGAACTTTTCTGCTTCAGGGAATAGTTGAAGATAAAGATATGCTTGGAGGTCATAACCATACTTTTTAGCAGACCATTGGAATGTGCTAATATCCGCAGTAGTTTTCAAATCAATGATATGAGTATCATGCAATAAAATATCAGCCTTACCCCTGATTGGGATTCCATCAATCATTTGCATTTGAGGAACTTCATAATCTCCTTCAGCAATCAATTCCATAGCCTCTTTGTTGTTATGGAGAATATCTGCAAGTTCAATCGCCATATTTACTTCTTTTCTTGTAAATACAGTTCCGAGTTCTGCAACTGCTTCTTTGTATGCTTTAGTATTTTTAGAAGCAATATCAATAATATTCAAATCATCAAACTTATCAGGCTCTAAAACCCTCCAATGAAATAACTTACCATCCCTGAGAGGTTGAGTATCATCATCTCCCTCTTTGTTGAGATACCTTTGATATTCCTTTGGTGATTTTAGGATTGTCTTAATGATGCTACTACTCAATGCTTGTTTCCCTAAATATCCGTAATAGAAATCGTCGTCATACATTTTGACGATTAGTTCCTCCCAATCATGTTCAATACCATCAAAAGTGGTAATCGTTGTTGAGTCTGCATTTGGTGATGAAAATATCTTCGTCATGGTATTCCTTAGATTTACCACCCTTATGAAGTTTTCTCCCATTTTCCTAATGGGCATGATTCTCCCGCTATGCGAGCCTTAACTTTAAGAACACAACCGCAAACTCCACATTGAGAAGGGGCGAGGAACTTGAGTTCTTTATGAGGACAAGTATTGCATATCTGCAATCTCTTTTTTGTCCTTTCGTTAGCCATATTTATCATTTTTCTGTTCACCCTTATAATCTTTTGCTAAAGCAATCCTTTATGTATCGGAACAATAGAATCAAGGTCATGGGTGCTGAAAAGGTTATTCCGCTTGTTGGAATCTTAGGTGTTGCGGGTTTAGCATCACACTATTATACTGAGATGGAAAATGAACGAAATGTATCACCACTAAGGAATACCTCATTCGCCCAACCAACGGCTCAACAACTTGAGGAGATTGAGGCAGTTAAGGCTCAAGCAATCGAGGAATATAAGGATGAAAATGAAGATATTGTTGATACATGGTCTGAATGGTTGCCTAATTTCAATGGGTATGGTGGAGAATATTTTGAAAACTTCATGGATGATGAGTTTGAAGAAGATAATCCATTCAAATCAAGCGGGCGAGTAATCAAGGGAGAACATACATGGAAAAATACGAGCAAGTTGAAATTGATAGATGATGATGGAATTGGATATTGGGCTGATGATTCGGGAGGACTGAAACTTAAAGTTAAACAAGGATTTCAAGTCCTTCTAAAAATCAGCACAGACAATGCAGGGTATTTCCAAGATGATGTTTCTGAAGATGGCTCATCAACTACGACACTTTACTCATACAGTAAGGCACTCGGAAGAACTGCAAAAAAAGGGAGTGCTTGGAGTTCAAGTAAATCTAAAGTGACAGTTCCGCTAAATGGAGATGATGGAGATTATCTTTCCGTTGATATTGATAGTGAACACTCAGGGATTAGAGCATTTAGAGTTTGTTCATTAGGTCGGTGTTTTAGTGATGATAGCGTAAATCCTGATGATGGAGTTTATGTTAAACTTGAACAAGTAAATAGACGAAATCCTAATTATGACCCCACAAAGTTTAGTGCCGAATCTTATATCTTTGATGCGGCCAACCCTGCTAATGTTGGGAGGATTGCGAAGGCATGGAAAGGAATAACAACTGTTCTTTCCGCAGTTAATCCATTAAAGAGATTTGGTAAGGTTGGAAAAACGGCAGTTATCGGAAAAACCTCATTCAAGTTTGGTGACGAAGTGTTAGATACAGGAAAGTTTGCAGAAAGTGGATTGAAACTAACTGATGGTATGCTGAACAATCCTAAAAATATCACATTTGTTAAATCATTTGATGATGCTAAAGGAATAGCAAAATTAGATGATGGTGTTGTATTAGTGAGGAATGGAAAAATTGTCAAAGGTATGGGCGGAGGAACATATAAACTAAAATCAGGTGATGAACTAATAAAACTTACAAATACTGCGGCAAGTGGAGGCTCAGGATTTGGAAATGTGATTAACCTCCGAAATGCAGGTCGGTCAGTATTAGTGGCGGGAACAGGGGCTACTATCGGTGCAATATTTACAATCGCTGACATGATACCGGGATTACTTGGAGATGGATTTAAGGACTTGGCTTGTAGTTTGACAGGCTCATGTTGTGAAGAAAGGTGCGAAGATAGCGATAATCCTGATTGTGTTGAGGAATGTCAAGAAGCGGCAGACGATAAGGCAGTTAAGTTCGGAGGCTTAGTTGTTGTAGGAATCATTGGACTCGCATTAGTATTTAGAGGCGGGAAAAGTGAAAAGTCTGCTGAAGAATATGTTGTTATGAGGAGAGGGTGAAATAATTGTCATGCACCCCACTAATGGAAAGTGCGATTCAAGTTTTGAATCCTGATGGAACATTAAACCAACCCATAAATCAAGATGGAAAATTGATGTGGAAATGGATTTTACCTAATTCCACTATCAAATATCGAGTCTTGACTAAGCCTAATGGATTTGATGCAGGTAAGGATGAAGTTAATTTTCAGATTTGGTGCAACAATAAAGAATACCTACTACAAGAAACAGATAGAACCTTTGCGAGAGCAAACGATGAGAAACAACAGATATACCTTCAAGAAATAATAGATGTCAGTTCAGGCAACGCAGATTCAACACCAACTCTCGCACAAGATACGGTGGAAAATATTGACATGGATAGACTTGCAGTTCTTGTCACAAGCAAAAACTTTAATACAGATAAGGATGGTATTTACGAAGGAACATACAAAATACCTGCAAACTCAACAGTAGGGCAATATGCTTTCATCATAAGTTATGGATATGATGCCGACTCAAGACAAGGACATACCTCAAGGCAAAAGAAAGTCCAAAAACAAATCATACTTGCCGCATTGATAGCAATAGCAATCATTTGCGTAGTAGTTTTTCTCATTCAAATTGTTGTCGGCGTAGTATTATCAGTCAGTAGTGGGTCGCTCGCTGGATTTGGAACTGCATTTGCGGGAGGCTCTATTGCTTCGGCTTTAGGTGCAACAGGAGGAACTTTAGTTGTCGCAGAATTAGGTCTATTAACTGCTGATTACATATTTTATGAATGGCTTGAAAGTGAATATGATGCAACAGGGCAATTCCTACTATTGGTAAATGGAATAACCGATTACCCCAACACAGGAAAAAATGATGCGGGATGTGAGTTCAAATCCCCTGATGGTGAATTAGGGCCAATAGTTCATACCTATGGTGGAGTAGTAGCACCATTTATTGAGTTTGATGATGATGGCGCACCTGATAATCCTTCATTCTTGAGCGATAACATGAAATCAGCATTAGTCATCTTAGCCACAGTAGCAACTGCATCTCTTTTGATTGGAGGTGGAGGGAATGACTGATAGATATGATAAGGTGATAAGGAAACATAAATCATCTGAAACAATAAAAATTACAAACGGTGTTTGCGGTTCAAACCATACTCTCTATTCAGGGTTTGTATTCTCACCCAAACTTGATGCCCGAAGGCAATATTGGGTTGGCCTAAAAGCATCCGACCAAGTTAAAAGTTTAACTTCTTCTGAGGCTCGTTATGTTCAAACTGATGCACACAAACACAAAACAAGAGTTGAGGTAAAATTAAGTAATCTTGATAGAAGTAATCAAGAAACACTACAAACCTATGATTTGAGTGGAGGCGAAGGAATAAAATATGTTTTCTTTGATATTAACCAAGTAGGACATTATACTGTCATAGTTGAAAACTTGGCGACAGGAAATTGCGACGGAGGAAAATGTGAGGATGGAACGAGCGATATAATAACTGCCGATGTTAATTTATTGGGAGGTTCAACAAACTTCGTCAGCCGTAAAACTACGACAATAAGTAATTGTTGGTATAAAAAGGTAATTTTGAGTTTCGACATAACTCAAGAAGAACTCGATAAATTAAAAGGTGGGGAGGACATTGATGATATTGATATTAACAATCAATTAGACAACCTTAATGGTGGTGCAAATGGGGGCGAACCTGCGGATAATACTGCTGAAATGATTTTGTTTGGAGGATTAGGTTTGAGTGCTATCCTTTTATTTATCAATTTTCTCAAATCTTAAACAAAGGCATTCCTCGCCCGATACATCTTGATTCGGGTGAAATATAGGTTAAACCTGAATCGCCAACTAAAGAACTTTGAGAAGGAATATCCCAAGCATGAAGTTGTCGTGCAATATCTTCAATAGAAGCATCCTCTTTCAACATACCAAGCCCTTCAATATTTCTATCATCAAGAGGCCACACTATCTGACCCGTCTTAGGGTGAATTGAATAAGGACACCTGACGATGCCTTGCCTAAAATTAGACGACCTATCCTCAATTGGGAACTTAACTTTTGTTGCATCCTTAGCAATCGTTTCAACAACTGAACCATAATGTTTCCCCATAGCCCTTAGTGGGTCTTTGTTATCAGCATAATCATTAAGAGTGCAATTAGCAATTTCGCTCGCCTCATCAGGATTGACATGAACATGGAATCCCTTTGAGCCTGAGAATACCATCATAGGAGAGCAACCCAATTCATCAGCCAAGTGATTAGCAGTTTTCATAGCAACATCAAAGGCCAACATTGGTTTGTTTCTATCGTCAAAATCAAAGAGCATGGATTTTCCAACCCAAATATCATTCCAATCAACTCCTCTCTCAGCACACTTCTTAGGTAAGAGATAATCCTCCCATGCTTTCTTATGCTCAGACCTTAAGTTTCCTTTAGCCCTAAGTGGTGGTGGTTGAATATCCATAGCATCCCAATTTATGACATTCGTTCCCATAAAAGTTCCTACTGCATAATAAGGCCATTGAAGTGAGTTGAGCCAATAATCAACCGACTTTGCGGAGGTGATTCTTACTCTCCTACACCAAAATGGTTTATCCTTACTTGGGCTACTTTGCATCCAAGCAGATTCCCTGTTTTGGAGGATAGAAGCCATCTCTCCTTGAACTGCTGAATTACCAAGCCATCTTGACATAATAATCAATTACACCATTATGTTAATAAGGATTTGGGGAGGACATGAAAGCGTCAGCGTATTTAAGTTTAACTCCGAAAGTGTCCTCGCCCAAACGCATGAAAATAGCCCTAAAAGACCCTTTAGAGTTGAATACGGCCAATCCCTGACCCTTTGCGTTGAATTAGGAGTGCAGACCCCATAATGAAAAAGGAGAGCAAAATGAGAGGTAATATCAGCACTATTTTATGCAAGGATTTATCTATCCGAACAGGATAATAACTCATATATGCAGATAAAATCGGATGCGAAGGATATTCTCTTAGAATATTTAGAACAAATGATGCCTGTGATGGAAACTAATATGGTAAAGGAGTTCATGGGCGAAAAAGAAGTTCAATATGTCTTTTACGAACAATTCATTTCCGAAAAATTGACAATGGATAAACTTGATAAAATGGACAAATTAGACGACCAAATCATTTTAGTGGTTGATTGGGTTGGAGAGTTTGGTGAGGAGAAGAACAAAAACTATTGGATACTCGCACCCTACTATGATGGATTTGTATGGGTAAATAAATCAAAAATTAAAAACATGAGCAAACTATGGCGGAACTTTCAGGGGTTGGAAAGGTGGAGAAAGGATTCTTTGACACATTTCGGCAATTATGTAAAGAAAGGAAAAACATTAAGACAGATGTTAAATGTAGGGTTTGAAGCAACAATCAAGACATTTTACCTACTGAATCACTCCACATCACGCTCAACAATTACCCGAACTCTCAACTTTTCAAGAGGTGGTTTTCTATGATTAGAGAGAAAGGGAAAGAACGGCTTTTTAATCAAATAGTTTCAGCAAGTCCATTTACCTTGACTGAAAAACAAACTATAACTCGAACCATACCATTACCCAAATCTGAGGTGAATAAGGTTCTTCAAGAACTATTTACTGTAATGATAGAGCCTGACGAAGTTATTGAGCCAAATCAAATAGTAGCATGGAGGAAAAGAGAGGGATTAGAAAATCCAATTGACTGCATAATTATGTATGATTATGAGGGTGATAAACAAAGGGTGGTTTATTTGAGAGTTCAGGATAGAGAATCTTTTGGTCTTATGGAAAGCACATTTCAGGGGAGTGAGTTTGATGGAGGAGATAAAATAACTCCAAGAATGATGAATAGGAAATGGATTACAGGAATACCATATAAAATGTCTATTCCAAAATCCCGAACTCTCAACTTCTCAAGGAGGGGATTTCAATGAGTTCTTCAGATTTCAACAAACTATTGGCTGAAAAACATGAGGGAGGTATGTATTCATACCACATCAACCAGATTTTCGATGAATATATCAAACTTCACCTCCCTGATGAAAGAATAATGGGCGAACCAACGAATAGATTAGCAGATGGTGTTCAATTAGGGGCTATTTATATTGTGAAATATGATGATTGGGATGAACTAAAACATGAGGATGAGGGGTATTGGTTTGTTGCGGGATACACAGAAAGATGGGGATTAGAACTGTTTTGGGGAGAAACTATTGAGGGCAGAATCACAAGAGAGAGTTTGAATGTATGGAAAGGTTTGAATAGATATTCTCCGAATCAGGATAATATCATAACTGATTTTGATGCTCTTGTAAGAATATGGAGGTATTTTATTGGTGGCGCAAATGAGGATAAGGCTGAAATATTTATTGCATACTCTCCATATCCATACTCTCCATACCCAACAATCTCCCGAACTCTCAACTTCTCAAGGAGGGGTTTTCTATGAGTGCTTCAGATTTCAACGCACTATTGGGTGAACTCTATACGGAAAACGATAGCCTCAAGTTCAGTTTTGATACATTATACAATAAATATATCAGATTTCATCTCCCTGAAGCGACCCCGTTAAGAGAACCACCATCAATACCAGCAATAGGTAATCAAACAAACATTTTTGAAAATGGATTACAGTTGGGTGCTATTTATTTTGTGGTTAATGGTGGAAATAGGAGTGATTGGTGGTTTGTTGTAGGCTACAACAAAGAGCGATTAGAAGTATTTTATGGAGAAATGAAG